>Ga0073904_10000898_pt1 | contig 21881 bp, 18 predicted proteins | sample KloWWTrecipitate_FD_66668 | JGI IMG/M metagenome (GOLD analysis project Ga0073904, IMG submission 66668) | Active sludge microbial communities from Klosterneuburg, Austria, studying microevolution and ecology of nitrifiers - Klosterneuburg... | ecosystem: Engineered > WWTP > Aerobic digester >... | reverse complement strand
AAGCGCTCCTTCGACATCATCCTCAACACCGTGAGCGCGGATCTGGACATGGAGGCCTACCTCAGGTTGCTCAAGCCCAACGGCGTCATGGTCAACGTCGGCCTGCCGATGGAGAACTACTCGGTCTTCCCGTTCTCGCTGATCGGTGGCAACAAGGTCCTCACGGGCAGCCAGATCGGCGGCATCGCCGAGACGCAGGAAATGCTCGACTTCTGCGCCGAGCACGGGCTCGGGGCCACCATCGAGGTCCTCGATGCGAGCGACCCCAGCGCGGTGGACCAGGCGTGGGAGCGAGTCGTCGCGGGTGATGTGCGCTACCGCGTCGTCATTGACACGAGCACCATCTCACCGGCTTGAGCTGGCGGTCGCGTCCCACTCGGCAATGAATTGCTGCCAGGCCTTGCCCGCCTCGCCGCGCTGGTCCTTCGGTGCGTCGTCAATGCCCTTGGTCGCGTCGACTCCGGTCGCCCGACCGGTCGGCGTGGAGTTGAAGGTCAGGTCGACGGGGACGTTCGAGTCGGCGTAACCACTGAGGTGGATCTGCCAGGCTCCATCCCAGCCGGCGCCCCGGAGCGCAGGAATGGTCTTCTCGGTCCAGACGCTGTGGCTGAGCGGGGACAGCATGACCTCAACGTGCCCCGGGGAGACGGTGAGCCACTTGATCTCTCCTGCGTCGCGGGCCGCCCCGAAACGGGGGTGCAGCACCCGGACCTCGGACGTGGTGCCACTGACGGTGTACTCGAACTCACGGTCCTTGTGGATGATCGTCAGCTTCGTCTCCTCGGGCAGGAGGCTCAGGTAGGGAGCGGCCTCCCGCAACTTCTCGTTCAGCGTGACGATGTAGCCGTCCGAAGCGGACCATTCCAGGGCACGGGGCTCGGCGACGAGCAGTCTCTGGATCATGAGGGTCTCGGCCGGAGTTGCCGGCGTCGCTCCTCGCATCGTCAGGGGAATCTCCAAGGGCTTCCGGCTCTCCACGACGAGGCCATCCGGGAACGCCGCCGATCCGGCGGACGCCAGTTGGGTGTGGAGGTCAAGGGCCGTGGCGGCGTCGCTGACGGTGACCGTCCACTCCGACTTCTCCTCGCCCGGCAACGAGTAGGGTTCGCCCACACTCACCGAGGCCCCCGCGGTGTCGAGGGCGGGGAGTGCTGCGGCAACGGTGGCCGCTGACATGGGCTCGAGCTGCCACAGGCGCAGATCGGAGCTCGCTCCCTGACTGGTGCCCATCGTCCACGAGGCCTCCGTGGGTCGCTCTCCCTTGGCGGGCAGCTGGCTCAGAACTCGCGAAGCGTCGACCATTCCGTCCGTCGCATGGTTGGCCGTGTCATAGGCGAGTTCTGCCGTTGTCCGGACGTCCTCGGTGATCCCGTTGGCCCGCCACAGCCGTCCCATGTCCACACTCCGCAGACCGGGGTCGTCGCGAATCGTCCGGTATGCCGTGAGCATCGACTCGTTTTCACCCCGCCTTCCCGAGAGGGTCACCTGGTCGGGTCCCAGAGTCAGGGTGAGGTGCGCCTCCTTGAAGCCCGGCTTGCCCGCCATGAAGGACTCGAGCCCTCGGGCCAAGGAGTCGAGCTCGGCCGACGTGGCGTCCTCCTTGACACTCGCACCGGCTATCGCACGCTTGTCCAAGCCGGACGAGATCGACCCCGTGGACTGCTCGGGACCATCGATCCCCGAGAGGATGGGCTGCCCCTCGAGCCACGCGCGGTAGTTCTCGAGGCCCCTGGTGATCGTGCAGCCGGTCGCGAGGCTCACCACCAGCGCGATGACCAGCCCCCACCCGGCATACCGGCGATATGTCGTCCCCGACCTCACGTTCGACCTCCCCGTCACGGGCCCAGTGTGGACCAACCTCCGATGTCAGACAGCACGAGGTCGGTGTCTGGTTCCCTCAGCCCTCGGGCGGCCGGGCGATCAATGCAGCAAGGGCGGCGGCTTCCTCGGCGCAGGCTGGGCATCCAGCGAGGTGGGCCACGAAGGCTGGGTCGGGTCGGGCGTCGGGGTCGAGGACGGCTTCGACGTGCTGGTCGAGCAGATGGAAGCAGTCCTCGCAGCTCAGCCACGGTTCGGTGTCGAGGAGGAGGGCCTGGACGGCCTGCGAGGTGAGTCGTGCTGCTGGGCCGCTCATGCGATGCCCCCTTGGGAGTCGAGGTGTCCGGACGCGACGAGGTGGGCGCGCAGTCGGGACCGAACGTCATGAAGGGTCTTGTAGAGCGCGCCGCGGGTGGTCGCCAGGCGCTCGGCGAGGACGTCGATGGGCACCTCGTCGACGAGAAGGGCGACGGCGATTCGGCGCTGGTGAGGGGTGAGGGCCGCATGCATGGCGCGACTGAGTTCCACGGCCAGGTCGCCCGCTTCGGCGTGGTGCTCCGGCCCCGGCGAAGGGTCTGCGGGTGTGGCCACGTCCCGTAATTCGACCTGACGGTGTTGCCACTGTCGCCTCCGGACCTCGTTGCCCGCTTGGTAGATCGCGAACTTGAAGGCCCAGGTCGTGAACCGGCTGCGGCCCTCGAAGGTGTCGAGTTTTCCGAGCAGGGCGGTCATCGCATCGTCGGCCACGAGGTTGACGATGTCCTCGATCGTGCCGGGGGAGTCGTCGGCGAGGAGGCCGCGCAGACGCCACACCTGGTGCCCGGCCGCGCGCACCATCAGTGCATGGAGGCGGCGGAGTGCATCCTCGCGTTCGCGACCGGTGGCGTTGAGTCCGGCCACCCAGTCGAAGGCGATGTCGGTGTGGGTGTCGCGGTCGATGTCCTTGTGCCGGGCCGACTCGATGCGGTCCAGCGATGGGGCGGGCTCACTGCGGATGATGGGCACCGGGGTTCACCAACCCTCGGGCGTGGGCACGAGGATGCGTGCGGCCAGGGCCGGACTGCAGCCCCGATCGATCAACCCCATGAGGGCATGGACATCGACGCGGTCACGGGCGAGGTCCATCGCCTGCACGGGTAGGAAGCCAGCCTCGATGAGCCGCTGGCGCCGCCATTCGATGACGTCGCGCGCAGGTTCGCACCGCATGGCCGGAGGCTCCGGTCGGGGCCGATGGATGATCATGCCCGGTTGGTGTCGCTGCCCCACGGATGTCTTACCGGGGGTCCTGCAGCGCTCATGGGCCAACGCCCGGTTCGCGCTCCGTGGCCGGGCCCGCGGTAAGACGGCCACGCCGGGTTGACACACACATGTGGTCAGCGTCCCACCGGTCTGCCCCGAATGTCAGCGTCATGACCGGCAGCGCGTGGCGTTCGATCAACCCGACCAGGAGGATCCATGTCCACGTCCACCACTCCCACCGATGCGAAACCAGCACGCACTCCCGTGGGCGCGGGCATGACGCCGCGCCGGAAGGCTGTCATCGTCGGTGGCGGACTGGCCGCGGCGAAGACAGCAGAAGCGTTGCGGGACAAGGGTTATGACGGGCAGGTGCGGGTGATCACCGCTGAGTCACACCTGCCCTACGAGCGCCCTGCGCTCTCCAAGGGCAATCTCACCAAGGGTGGTGCTGCCGAGGGCGCGACGACGCTGTCCCAGGAGTGGTACGACTCCCATGACGTCGAGGTCCTCACCGGCCAGCGCGTCGAGAGCATCGATCCCAACGGCTTTCTCGACCTCCCGCGCGGCCGTCGGGTTCCTTGGGACGATCTCGTGCTCGCCACCGGAGCCGAGGCCCGTCGGCTCGACATCCCCGGAGCTGCACTCGAGGGCATCCACCACCTCCGGACTCTCGACGACAGCGACCGCTTGCGTCGGGCACTCGCCGGCGGGGGAGACGTGGTCATCGTCGGCGGTGGCTGGATCGGTCTCGAGGTCGCGGCTGCTGCGCGCTTCCACGGCTGTGCCGTCACCGTCCTCGAACAGTCGGCCCTGCCCTTGGCGCATGTCTTCGGCCCCGCCTTCGGGCAGTTCCTCGCCGATCTGCACACCGGTCACGGAGTCGAGATCCGACCGCACGCGGCCGTGACCGGCTTCCGCGGTGACGGCCATGGAGCCGTGGCCGCGGTCGAGCTCGCGGACGGCTCCGCAGTCACCGCCCACCTGGTGGTCGTCGGCGTCGGCGCGGTCCCCACCACCGCCTTGGGTGCTGGCCTGCTCGCCGTTGACAACGGCTTCGTCGTCGATGAGCGACTCCGGACCTCCCTCCCGAACGTGTATGCCGTGGGGGACGTCGCGAATGCGTGGCACCCGACGCTGGGGAGACAGGTCCGGGTCGAGCACTGGGACACCGCCCTCCGGCAGCCCGCGGTCGCCGCAGCCGGGATCGTCGGTGAGCACACGGCATACGACGCCTTGCCGTACTTCTTCAGCGACCAGTACGACCTCGGGCTGGAGTTCGTCGGGCTGCTCACCCCGGGCAAGACCTACGACATCGTGCGCCGACCAGGGCCCACGGACCGGGAGTTCGTGGCGTTCTGGCGTGACGGAGTGCGCGTGGTCGGAGCCATGGCGGTCAACACCTGGGGGCTCACCAGCGACCTCGAAGCCCTCGTCCGTCAGCGACCGGACGTCAGCTCGTCACGCCTGCGTGATCCTGACGTGCCACTGGCCGACCTGACCGGTCGGCGGCTGGACCCGGTGCCGTCAGTCCCCTGAGGGAGCCGAGTTACCGCCGGACGCATTGCCACCGCGTGTGCGACGACGGTTGCGGGATCTCTTGGGACGAGGGGCATCGCCCTCGGTCCGCGGGGTCCGGTCGCCGCCACTGCGGGCCGAGCCCTGGCCCGAACCATGCCCGGATCGGCCGCGTCCACGGTCGGATTCGCCGCGACCGTGCGAGCCCTCGCCGGCGCGGCCACGACCGCGACCGGCCGACTTGCCGGTCTCACCGAGGTCCTCGAGGGTCTCGGCGCCCAGTCCGGCCCGCGTCTGCTGCGACTTGGGCAGTCGCCCCTTGGCCTCGGTGGGGATGTCGAGTTCCTCGTAGAGGTGGGGGCTCGAGGAATAGGTCTCCTCGGGAGCCGGGATGCCGAGGTCGAGCTGCTTGTTGATCAGGCCCCACCGCGGCACGTCGTCCCAGTCCACGAAGGTCACGGCGACGCCCTTCTGACCTGCGCGGCCGGTGCGCCCGATGCGGTGGACGTAGGTCTTCTCGTCCTCGGGGCACTGGTAGTTGATGACGTGGGTGACGTTCTCGACGTCGATGCCGCGCGCGGCGACATCGGTCGCGACGAGGATGTCGACCTTGCCGGAGCGGAAGGCGCGCAGGGCCTGCTCACGAGCCCCTTGGCCAAGGTCACCGTGGATCGGGGCGGCGGCGAACCCGCGCTCGATGAGGTCGTCGGCGACCTTGGCCGCCGTGCGCTTGGTGCGGCTGAAGATGATGGTCAGACCACGGCCGCGGGCCTGGAGGATGCGGGCGAGCATCTCGGTCTTGTCCATGGCGTGGGCGCGGAAGACGTGCTGCGCGATGGCCTTCACGGTCTGGCTGGTGTCGCCCTCGGACTCCGACATCGCGCGGATGTGGGTCGGCTGGCTCATGTAGCGACGGGCCAGGGCGACGACCGCGCCGGGCATGGTGGCCGAGAAGAGCATGGTCTGGCGGTTGGCAGCCGTCATCGCGAGGAGCTTCTCCACGTCGGGGAGGAAGCCGAGGTCGAGCATCTCGTCGGCCTCGTCGAGGACGACGATCTTGGCGTGCGAGAGGTCGAGGTGGCCCTGCTTGGCCAGGTCGATGAGGCGACCCGGGGTGCCCACGACGACCTCGACGCCCTTCTGGAGGGCCTCGATCTGGGGCTCGAAGGCGCGCCCGCCATAGATGGTGAGGACGCGGATGCCGCGTCGTTTGCCCGCGCGCTCGAGGTCGGCGGACACCTGCACGGCGAGCTCGCGGGTGGGGGCGACGGCGAGCGCCTGCGGCTTGCCCTGGTGGCGGAAGCCGGCCCATGCCTCGTCCTGCGGGGAGATGACCCGGTTGAGCAGCGGGATGCCGAAGCCGAGGGTCTTGCCGGTGCCGGTCTTGGCCTGTCCGATGATGTCGTGGCCGGAGAGGGCCACGGGCAGGGTCATCGCCTGGATGGGGAAGGGCGAGGTGATCCCGTGGTCGGCGAGGGCCGCGACGATCTCGGGGTGGATCGGGAAGTCGGAGAAAGAGCCAGCCGGAGCGGTCTGAGCTGCGGACGGCGCCGCGGCCTCCGCTGACTCGTCGGACGTCGCCGCGGGCACAAGGGTGTCGGACATGGGAGAACTCTCTGATCGGCCTGACGTGCCGCACGGCGGACGTCAAACGCACGAAGGCGGGCCGATCGGAGTTCTGCTGCACCTGCGCGACGCAGACGAGCGCTCGTGGTGCGGTGGGCGAGCCGTGCTTCGCCCGAAAGTGTGTCGTGCCGACCGGGCACCGTTGACCTCTCCATCCTACCGGCTGGTCGGACGCCCTCGGGCGTGCCGATCCCCGGGCCGTACGCTGCGAGTCATGAGTGACCTCCCGCCCGCGGTTGGGGCGTCCATGACGGACCCGGCGGACCCGGCATACATCGCCGCACTGACCGACTTGCTGGGCGTCCTCGCCCACGGCTCACTCATGGCCTGCCTGCGGATGGCCGCCGATGCCGACCTCGCGCCCACGCTGTCGGTCAAGACCGCGATGGCCCGCCTGTCGTCGGCGGAGTTCCGAGCCTTCGACGAACTGCGCGAACACATGATCGCGCGAGGCATCGATCCAGATACGGCGATGGCGCCCTTTGCCGGCCCCTTCGCGGCCTATCACGAGCGCACCCGGCCCAGCACGTGGCTGGAGGCCCTCGTCAAGGCCTACATCGGCGAGGGGATCGCCAAGGACTTCTATCGTGAGATGGCCGGTTTCGTCGATCCGCAGACACGCGCCGCCATGGAGCCGGTGCTCGATGAGCGCGAGGAGGCCGAGTTCGTCGTGCCGATCGTCACGGCCGCGATCGCGACCGATCCCAGATCAACCGGGCGGCTCTCCCTGTGGGGACGTCGACTGATGGGGGAGGCGCTCTCGCAGGGTCAGGCGGTTGCGGTCGATCGGGATGCTCTGGCCAACCTGCTCGTCGGAACGGGAGCCGACCTGACTCGGGTGGGGGAGATGTTCGAGCGCCTGCAAGGGCGCCATCAGGAGCGGATGGCCAAGCTCGGCCTCTCGGCCTGAGTGGTCGGCGGCCACGCGGTGGCACAGAAGAAGGGCCCCGACCGTTGTGGTCGGGGCCCTTCTCTCGTATGCCGTGGGGCTGGCGGTCAGACCTGCTTGCGGCCGGTGGCCATGCCGTAGCCGACGATGAGCAGGGCGGCGACGACGACACCGGCGAGAACGGCGACCCAGGCGATGCCGCCGCTGGCGTTGGAGTAGCCGAACTGGGCCACGACCCAAGAGCCGATGAGTGAACCGAGGATGCCGAGGATGACGGTCACGAGCGTCGAGATGTTCTGCTTGCCCGGCAGCGCCAGGCGCGCGAGAGCGCCGATGATGGCGCCGACGATGACCGCGACAATGATGGTGCTGATCATGGTGACGGATCCTTGTCTGCCCGACCAGTCAGGGCTGGTCTTGTATGGGCTTTGTCTAGGGTTGGACGAGTATCACTGTAGATGAGTGCGGCCCTGTCTGGGGCGAAGGGTGCGGGCCAATGAGCCCGTGTGTCCCGGGTCGTGAGCGATGGTCGCCGTGACCTGGGGTTCCTACCCCGGGTCAGGAGAGTCCGAAGCCGACGCGGCCGCGCTCGCCCTCGCCGATCTGGACCCAGCCCAAGGCTGCGCCGGGGACGAGCAACTGTCGCCCCTTGACGTCGGTGAGGCGCAGGACGCCGCCCGCGAGGGCGGCCTCGACGGCCTGGGCCACTTCCTCGGGGCTGGCGTCGGTCTCGATGGTCGTCTGCCCGGACACGTTCTGGACGGCGATGCTGACCTCCACGGTCGGCCACCTCTTTCGCATTGGGGAGCCACGGCATACGTCGCCGTTGCTCGTTGTGGGGGATTGTCCTCCTCAGCAACCCTACGGGGCGTCGCTTCCTTCCCCGACCTTCGGGAAGGAGCCGAGCCCACGCCAGGCGAGGGTGCCGATGAGGTGGGCGGCGTCGTCCTGGGAGAGATCAGCGTTCTGGGCCAGCCAGTGCCGCGCGGTGATCTGGGCCATGCCGGCCAGGGCGACACCGAGGAGCATGGCGCGCTCGTCGTCGAGACCGGTGTCGGCGGAAATGACGTCGGCGATGAGCTCGGCACAGGTGAACTCGACGGTGTCGAGGCGCTGGCGCACCTGGGGGACGCTCGTGAGGTCGGATTCGAAGACCATGCGGAAGGCCGCGCCCTCGCGACCGACAAAGGCGTAGTAGGCGCCGATCGTCGCCATGACGAGGTCCTTGTTTCCCTCGCCTTCCGTGGGGCGGGACAGCGCTTCGCGCACGTGGTTCTCGAGCGCTTCGCAGTGCCTGTCCAGGAGAGCGAGGTAGAGGTCGAGTTTACCCGGAAAGTGCTGGTAGAGAACGGGTTTGGAGACCCCGGCACGGTCGGCGATCTCGTCCATCGCTGCCGCGTGGTAGCCACGGGCGACGAAGACGGCCTGAGCGGCCTCGAGGAGTTGGGCTCGCCGCTCGGAGCGTGGCATGCGTTGGCCTCGCGGGGTGGAGTGGCTCGTCATGGTCTGGGCATGCCTCCCGGGTCAGCAACTGGTGGCGGCCATCCTACGAAGGTGTGTCGGAGTGCGCGGGTTATCGTGCGGATCATGGACATCCCGCTCGTGCCACCGGGACCTCCGCTGACCGCGCGCGAGCGCACTCGCTTCGCGCGTCACCTGTTGCTGCCGGGCCTGGGCGAGCTCGGTCAGCGCCGTCTCCGTTCGGCACGGGTGCTGCTCATCGGAGCTGGGGGGCTGGGCTCACCGGCCGGGCTCTATCTCGCCGCGGCCGGAGTGGGCACCATCGGGATCGTTGACGACGATGTTGTCGACCTCACCAACCTGCAGCGCCAGGTGTTGCACGGCCACGCGGATGTCGATCGCGCCAAGGTCGACTCGGCGCGAGACGCCCTCATGGCCGTGAGTGAGGACCTCGACCTCCGATGCCATGGCGAGCGACTGACCGATGCCAACGCGCTGGCCATCCTGGCCGACTACGACCTGGTGGTCGATGGTGCCGACAACTTCCCGACCCGGGAACTCGTGTCTCGCGCCTGCGTGATCCTCGGGCTGCCCCACGTGTGGGCTTCGGTCTATCGCTTCGATGCGCAGATCAGCATCTGGTGGCCGCCGGAGGGCCCCTGCTATCACTGCGTCTTCCCGACCAGCCCAGCCGCGGATCAGGTGCCGTCGTGCTCGGTGGGCGGGGTGCTCGGGTCCACGGTGGGAGCGGTCGGATCGGTCCTGGCCACCGAGGCGATGAAACTGGTGACGGGTTTGGGCGATCCGCTGGTCGGGCGACTGCTGGTCCACGACGGGTTGGCCCAGCGGTGGGATCCGGTCCCGGTGCGTCGCAACCCCCACTGCCCGGTTTGCGGGGAGGGGAAGGCTGTGGACGGCCCACCGTCCGGCATACCGGAGAGTCTCGTCGGTGCGGCCGAGGGGAACGGGCACGAGGGTGCGCGGGCGGCGCGGCCCTCGGTGGACGTTCGGGAGTTGGCCGCCTTGCTGGCCTCGGGGTCGCCCCCCATGCTCATCGACGTGCGCGAGCCCGGAGAGCGAGAGATCGTCGTCATCCCTGGGGCCAGGCCCGTGCCGATCCACCTGATCCGCTCCGGGGCGGCTGGACTGCCCGTCGGAGTCCCCGTCTACGTGCACTGCAAGTCTGGCGGGCGTTCGGCGGAGGCGGTCGACCTGCTGCGGGCGGAGGGCGTGGACGCCCGCGATGTCCTTGGCGGTGTCCTCGCCTGGGTCGCCGGGGTGGATCCCGACCTCGCCACCTATTAGCGCTTGGGCTGATCCAAAGGGTCAAGGCGTCCCTCAAACATGCGGCGAACCACTTGAGGGGTCTCGACACTCAGGCCGCCTCGACTTTCGCCTGCGTGTCCAGACCCCTCAAACATGAGGTGTATGCCGTGGGGCTGGGTTGCCGGGTGGATCCCGACGTCGCGACCTACGAGCGGTTGGGCTGGCCATGGACTCGCGCAGCGGGTGGGGACACGGCTGGGGTGTCGGTGGCCCGTGCTTGGATCACGGAGTGCTCCAACTGCTGCCGCCGGCCCCGCTGACCGGGCGAGCCCTCGGGCTCGACCCGTCGCAGCAGGCAGTGCTCGCGTGTCGGGAGTCGGCGCTGGTGGTTGTCGGTGCACCGGGCACCGGCAAGAGCGCCCTCGTGGGGGAGCTCATCGCGGACCGGGTTCAGTCCGGCGAGGTCCGAGCCGGGCAGTGCCTGGTGCTCGCACCCACTCGTCGAGCAGCCGCGCGGCTGCGGGACCAGGCCACCCTGCGGGTCGGTGGGACGACGGGTGAGGCGCTGGTCCGCACGCCACACTCCTTCGCGTTCGGGCTGCTGCGCCGGGCGGCTGCTGCCCGAGGCGAGCCCGCTCCGCGACTGATCACGGGGCCCGAGCAGGACGTGATCCTGCGCGAGATGCTCGACGGTCATGCCCGAGGTGAGGGGCGTGTGCCCGACTGGCCCGCGTCCCTGCATCTGGCGCTGGGCACCCGGACCTTCCGGTCGGAGTTGCGTGAGCTGCTCATGCGAGCCGTCGAACTCGGCCTCGATCCCGAGGACCTGACCGCCCTCGGGGTGCGCCATGAGCGACCCGAGTGGGTCGCGGCGGCCTCGGTGCTGCACGAATACGATCAGTTGACCGCCCTGAGCAGCGCAGGCGCCATGGATCCGGCGTGGATCGTGGGAGCGGCCGCACACGTCTTGGCCGACCTGCCGGTGGTTCGGCGACAACTCGGTCGCGACCTGTCACTCCTCGTGGTCGATGACGCCCAAGAACTCACCCCGGCCTCGGTGCGCCTCTTGCGCATGATCGCCGTTGCGGGAGTCCCGATCGTGCTCCTCGGCGACCCGGATCAGGCGACCCAGACCTTCCGCGGCGGAGACCCGAGGCTCTTCGCCGAAGTCTTCCCGGGAGCGCCCGTCCTTGCCTTGGACCAGAGCCATCGGCTCGCGGGTGCGATCGCGGGTGCGTCGCGGACCATCCCGCGCTACATCGGTGCCGCGGGGACAGTGGCCCACCGGACGTGGGCCGAGGCCGACTCCGGGCAGGCCACTTCCCTTGGCGTGCACCTCTTCCGGACACCTGCGCAGGAGGCTGCGTGGCTCGCGGACCATTTGCGCCGCAGGCATCTGCTGTCCGATGTGCCGTGGTCAGCGATGGCCGTCATCGTCCGTGGTGGTGCGCGGGCGGCGACCTTGGAGCGAGCGATGCGCACCGCTGGAGTGCCGGTCGTCGAGCGATCCAGTGACGTCGCGGTGCAGGACGACCCTGCGGTGCGGCCGTTCCTGCTCCTGTTGGGAGCCATCCTCGGCGATGAACCACTCCGTGTGGAGGCGGTTCTCGAGTTGTTGCGCTCGCCGCTGGGGTCTGTGGATGCGGTGAGCATCCGTCGCCTTCGGCGGGCGTTGCGGCGGCAGGACGGGGAGGCCGGTGGTGTGGCCACGAGCGATGCGCTGCTCGTGGCTTGCCTCGACGACCCCTCCCTGCTCTCTGGGCTTGGTCCAGAAGGCTCCGGGGCGAGGCGGGTCGCCAGTGCGCTCGCCGCCGGCCGCGCGGCGGCGAAGGCCTCCGGAGCCACGGTCGAGGCCATCTTGTGGGCGCTCTGGAGTGCCACCGGGCTGGCCACCCCATGGCGGGACTCGGCCCTGAAGGGTGGTCCGGCCGGGCGCCGCGCGGATCGGTCCCTTGATGCCGTCCTGGCCCTCTTCGAAGCCGCGGCGCGCCATGTCGAACGCCTGCCCGGTGCCGCGCCACGTTCCTTCCTCGACCATCTCCGAGCCCAGGAGGTCGTGTCCGACACGATCGCGGCCCGCGCTCCCCAAGGTGAGGCCGTGGAGATCCTCACCCCCGCAGATGCTGCTGGTCGGGAGTGGGACGTGGTCGCCGTCGCGGGAGTGCAAGAGGGCGTGTGGCCGGACCTGCGCCTGCGTGGGCAACTTCTCGGAGCCGCCGACCTGGTCGACGTGGCTGCTTCGCGGCTCGGAGACCGCAGGGCCGCGAGGACGGCCGTGCGTCATGACGAGACCAGGCTCTTCCACGTCGCGATCTCCCGGGCCCGCGCCCACCTGCTCGTGTCAGCCGTCCGCAGCGACGACGAGCAGCCCTCGGTCCTGCTGGATCTCATCGACCCGGTGACCGACTCGACACGAGGACGCGACTTCACCGATCCGCCGCGGCCTTTCTCGCTGGTCGGAGTCGTCGCCGACCTGAGGCGGCAGCTCGTGGCCGACGACCCGCAGACTCGCGGTCGAGCGGTCACCCTCCTCCAACGACTGGCCGCCGCCGGAGTCCGAGGTGCGGGTCCGCAGTCCTGGTGGGTCCTCAACGCGGTGACGGACAGCCGCCCCCGGCGTGTGGCGCCAGACCTCGTGCGGATCTCACCATCGACGCTCGACCGGTTCGCCCGCTGCCCCCTGCAGTGGTATCTCGGGAACTGCGGGGGCAAGGGGCCGAGCGTGGGCGCCAGTCAGATCGGTTCGCTGGTGCATGAGGTGGCGCACGACCTCGGTGACACCAGCGCCTCCGACTATGTGCGTGCAGTCCGTGAGCGATGGCCCAGGCTCGGACTCGGCGATGGCTGGATCTCCAAGAAGGACCTCGCTCTTGCCGAGGTCATGGTCGGTCGACTGGCCGAGCATGTCGCCAAGGCCGTGTCGGAGGGCTGGCGTCGGGAGGGATCGGAGATCAGTTTCTCGACACAGGTGGGCCGAGCCCGGCTCGAGGGGCGGGTTGACCGAGTGGAGGCCTCCTTCGCCGGAGATGAATTGCGGATCATCGACCTCAAGACGGGTGCGAGCAAGCCCACGGCCGATGAGATCACGCGTCATGCCCAGTTGGGGGCCTACCAGGTGGCCGTGGACGCTGGCGCTCTGGGGGAGGGGGTGCGCAGCGCTGGCGCCGCGCTGCTCCACCTCGGCAAGGCCCACTCCTCGAAGACACCGCTTCAGGTGCAGGGGCCACTGGCAGGCGATGCTGATCCTGAGTGGGCGCGCGACCGGATCATCGCCGATGCGGAGGCGATGTCGTCATCGACCTTCGTCGCGACTCCGGGCGGGGGGCTCTGCGGGACCTGTGCCGTGCAGTCGTCATGTCCCGCGCGTCCGGAAGGGCGGCGACTGCTGTGACCTTCAGCGCCCACGACGTGGCTCACGCCTGCGGTCAGCGGCATCTGCCCACTCCGGAGCAGGTGGCGGTGATCGAAGCCCCGCTCGAGCCACTGCTCGTGGTGGCCGGGGCGGGCTCGGGCAAGACCGAGACGATGGCGGCCCGGGTGGTCTGGCTGGTGGCGAATCACTTGGTGCGTCCCGACGAGGTCCTCGGGCTCACGTTCACGCGCAAGGCTGCCGGTGAACTCGCCGAGCGCATCACGACCCGGCTCGGTCGCCTCCGGGACAGCGGCTTGTGGGTCCCTGAGGCAGGAAATGAGGAGGGCGGCGCAGCCTCCTACGGTGAGATCCCGACGGTCTCGACCTACCACGCGTATGCCGGGCGACTGGTGCGCGAACACGGGGTCCGATTGGGTTTCGAGGCCGAGACGAGATTGCTCACCGAAGCGGCCGCGTGGCAGGTCGCCCACGAGGTGGTCCAGGCCTACGACGGACCGATGGAGGAGATGAGCAAGGCGGCGAGCACGGTCACCGCTGCCGTGGTCGACCTGGCCGGGGAGTTCGCCGAGCACCTGATGTCGCCGGACCAAGTCCGCCGCCATCTCGACGAGGTCTGCGCCCATCTCCAGTCCTTGGTCAAGGCGCAGGGGTCCAAGAGACGCGACCTGCCCGCACAGATCCGCGACACCGTCCAAGCCCTGAGAGAGCGTCGTCTGGTCCTGCCACTCGTCGAGGCCTATGCGGACCTCAAGCGAACCCGCGACGCCATGGATTTCGCGGATCAGATGGCTGTGGCGGCGGCTCTGGCCCGTGACTTCTCCGATGTTGGCGCTCAGGAGCGCAGCCGGTCTCGAGCGGTCCTGCTCGACGAGTTCCAAGACACGTCCGAGGCGCAGCTCACTTTGCTGAAGGCGCTCTTCGTCGATGGCGTGCGACCTGCCCCCGTGACAGCGGTCGGCGATCCACACCAGTCCATCTATGGCTGGCGGGGCGCGAGCGCCACGACCCTCAAGCGCTTCCGCGCTGATTTCGGACACGATGGACCCGCCCAGGTCCGACCACTCTCGACGAGCTGGCGCAATGACCGGCGAGTCCTCGATGTGGCCAATGCCATCGCCGACCCCCTGCGGGCGACGTCGCTCGTCCCGGTGGAGAGCCTGCGACCGCGTGCTGAGGCGGGACGCGGCCATGTGTCGGTCGCGCGGGTCGGGACGGTCGAGGAGGAAGCCGCTCTCGTGGTGGACTGGGTGGTCGCGCGCCGACAACGTCCCGGGCGGTCGTCGGCGGCCATCCTGTGCCGCAAGCGCTCCCAGTTCGAACACATCATCGCCGAACTCGAGTTGCGCCGGGTGCCCCATGAGGTGGTCGGTCTGGGGGGCCTGCTCAACACACCTGAGGTCGCCGATCTGCTCGCCCTGCTCTGGGTCGTCCAGGACCCATCGCGCGGGGATCACCTGATGCGCCTGCTCACCGGACCTGCCGTGCGACTGGGCGCAGCCGACCTCGACGCCTTGGGTGCATGGTCACGCGAGGTCCACCGTCGGCGCCGAGTCCCTGAGGACCAAGAGGCGCGCGAGCTCGAGCGCGAGAGCGCGGACGAGGCGAGCCTGGTGGAGGCGTTGGATTCCCTGCCCGGCGAGCAGTGGCGCGGCCCTGAGGGAGAGCATCTGTCAGCAGCCGCGCGCGGTCGTCTCGGCAGCCTTTCCGCCTGCATCCGGGGGCTGCGGATGGGCGCTGGCGCGCCACTCACCGACTTCGTCATGGACGCAGAAACCGCCTTGGGCCTGGACATCGAGATCCTCGCCCGACCCGAGTGGACGGCTGGCGCGGCCCGTGCCCATCTCGATGCTTTCATTGACGTCGTCGCGGGCTTTGCGGCCTCGGCAGACCGACCCAGCCTCGGTGGGCTCCTCGATTGGCTCGACGCAGCCCGCAAGGAGGAACGAGGACTGGACCTCGGTTGGATCGAGACCAACCCCACGGCGGTCCAGGTCATGACGGTGCACGCAGCCAAGGGCTTGGAGTGGGACGTGGTGGCGGTCCCGGGACTCGTGGAGTCGACCTTCCCGGCTCATTCGGCCTCCACCACCAAGGCCACACCCGGTGGGTTCACCCATCCCGCACCCCGTGACAAGGCGTGGCTCCAGGGTCTTTCGGGGCTGCCCCACGACCTGCGTGGTGATCGTGAGGGGCTCCCGCGGTTTGCCTGGGACGCCCTGACGGAATGGGACGAGGCCGCCGATGCCTACGAGACCTACCTCGATGCGTCCGGGGATCGCGGCATCGCCGAGGAGCGACGTCTGGCCTACGTCGCCTTCACGAGGGCGCGCAACGACCTCCTGTTGACAGCCCACGTCTGGGGCAGCGCCAAGACCCCTCGGGTCACCTCGCGCTTCCTGGACGAAGTGGTGACCTCCGGACTGGTGGACCGGCAAGTGGCCTGGGTCGAGCTCCCACCGATTGACGAACCGGCGGACAACCCTCGCCTCGCCCAAGAGGTCGCGGTGGCCTGGCCGCCCCCATCGGAAGGTCCACAGGAGCGTCTCCTCGATGCTGCACAGACCCTCTCGGTTCCCTTGGATCACGACAAGGCTCGCGCTCTCGGGCCGCTGGAGGCGGGCGAGGGCTCACCGGTGGATTCCCGTGGGTGGGCGCTCGAGGTCGACGTCCTCCTGGCCGAGCGCTCACGCGCCGCGAGTGCCACCCCCGCAGTTCGGATGCCTGCCCACGTGTCCACGTCGGCCCTCCTGGGACTCGCGGCCGACCCGCAGGCCTTTGCCCTCGAGGTCCGGCGCCCGCTCCCCGCACCGCCGGCTCTGGCCGCCCGCCAAGGGCAGGCCTTCCACGCGTGGGTCGAGCAGCACTACGGTCAGGCGGCCTTCATCGACACCACGGATCTCCCCGGTGCCGGTGACGAGGGGGATCCGGTGCCCATCGCGACGCTCCGGGAGCACTTCCTGGCCAGCGAGTGGGCGGACCGGTCACCTCTCGAGATCGAGGTGGCGGTCGAAACCGTGATCTCCGGCGTCGCAGTGCGCGGACGGATCGATGCCGTCTTCCCGGATCCTGACGATGCCGACGGGTTCGTCGTCGTCGATTGGAAGAGCGGACGCCCTCCGACCGGCCATCAGGCCGAGCTCCGCGCCTTGCAGTTGGCGAGTTATCGACTCGCGTGGGCGCGGCTGCGGGCCGTCCCCCTCGAGCGCATCCGAGGAGCCTTCTTCTACGCCGGCACCGGCGAGACGACCTGGCCCGAGCTCGTCGGTGAGGCCGAGCTCGAGGCGGTCCTCACTTCCGGGTCCGCTCCGTCCTGACGGGATCCGTCCCGCCTGCCTCATTGAGAGGGACGGGCTGGGTGGCGTGTGGATCGAAGTCTTCGTCGGGCTCATCTGACACATCCGGGGCGCGCTCGTCCGACTGGTCTGACGCATCCGAGTCAGGCTCGTCTGACTCATCTGACACTTCTGAGTCCTGCTCGTCCGACCCATTCACGTCGGACGTCTCAGTGCCGAGCTCCTCGGACACCTCCCTGCCCAGCACGGGGACCGGCTGGGTGGGGTCACCGCGTTGCGCGCTCGGCAACTCCTCGTCGTCCTCATCCTCCACGGGCGCGGACGGCGCCACCGGCCGCACGCGGGCACCGGCAGCGGACAGGGACATCCTCCGATAGTCGTCGCTGCTCTCCTCGAGGGAGTGCACATGGTCATCGAGACGTCGTAGCCGGCTGGTGAGGCCGTCGGCAGCTGCGGTGTCCGCGCGAGCCAGAGCCTCCATCAACTCGCGCAAGACCGAGAGTTCCCCCAGGAGCCGAGCGCGGATGAGCAAATGGGGATCGGGTCGTTCGACCCGGGAGTGGGCATAGGCCTCGAGGACGGAGGCCACCGCCTCGGCCGAGGCTTCGTGGACGAGATCCGCGAAGTCCTCAGCGGGATCCGCGATCTGGGCGGACTCCCAGCCGAGAAGCCCCCGCACTCGCCCGGAGTCCGCGTCATCACCGTCGAACACCGCCAGGATGTGATCACCGCTCAGGGAACCATGGATGGGTGTCGTCGCGAAGCGCCACAGACTGACATCCTCGAGGGCGTGCTCCCAGCGCGTCAGAAGACCGGTCGGGACGCGGCCGCTGGCAGCGGCGCGGTCGAGGTCAGAGAGGCGGCGGGTCCGGTAGGTGTCCGCGTCATAGGCCGGCACGCCGGCTTCGTCATAGAGAGCCGGATCGAGATTGTGGACCGCAGCCAGCGCTCGACCCACCTCGGTCGCCAGCCCCGGCCCGGAGGGGAGGGCCGCGAACTCCAGGGCATGGCCGGGCAGGAGCGGATGGACCGCGGCCCGACCGCCTTCCTTGAGTGCGACAAAACCCTTGGGCGCCGGCACGGCGACAGAGAGACGGCGCGCCAGCAGACCCAGAAGGGGCACCACGGCGTCGAGCGCCGCGGCAGCGGTCTCGGACCGGGGTGATCGTACGACCCAGTGCCGGTGCTCGGTGTCGCGGACGATCGCGGTCTCGAATCGATCCCCGGGGATCGTGGGCAGCGCCTCGACCGCCACGGGATCCAGACCGGGGACGGCCGCGCTGGCCAGGGCAGCGAGTTGGAGAGGACTTCGATCCACGGCCCCACCGTAGGCGCTTGCACCGACTTAGAGTGGGCGACATGGCGCGCGGGCAGTCGGTCGATCCGACATCGACACGCTCGACGACCCCTCTGGCGAGGCTCACCTTCACTGGGCCGGGGCTCGACCGCAGCGCTGACGAACGAAGCGAGCCGGACCTGATCGAGCGAGTGCTCGCCGACCCGGCGACTCAGGTCGTGTCCCTCCGTGCCGGCCGATTCCCTGTCTTCGAGGACACTGTCGCCACGTCGGGCGAACCATCAGGCATCGCTGGATCGGACCACGGCGGCGAGCCAGCGGCCCTGGCCCTGGTGACCCGGCCGGGAGAGAACGCGGATCTCGCACGCCTCGCCGTCTTCCTCGGTCGGCGCGTCCCTGCTGACGAGACGGGTGGGGAAAGAGCACAAGCCGGCTCCACGGCATACACGGCGGTCATCGGTGTCGTGGAGGACGAAGAGCCACCTGCGGAAGGCGTGGGTGCTGTGCGGTGGCGTGGTCTGCGCTCGATCGCGGTTGGGTTGCCGCCCGAGGAAGCCGCCATCGCCGCAACACTGAGCGCGCTGGTCAACTGGCATGCCACGCACACTCACTGTCCCCGCTGCGGTGACGCCACGGTGGTGGCCTCGGCGGGTTGGACCCGGCGTTGCCCCCGAGATGACAGCGAGCACTTCCCGCGGACAGACCCTGCGGTGATCATGGCGGTCGTCGACGAGTCCGACCGCCTCCTCTTGGCACGTGGGGCGGGTTTCACAGCCGCCGGGATGTCGGTGCTCGCGGGCTTCGTCGAGCCGGGGGAGAGTTTCGCCGAGGCCGTCATCCGCGAGGTGGCCGAGGAGGTCGGAATCGAGGTCGTCGACGTGACCTATCTGGGTGACCAGCCGTGGCCCTTCCCCAATGGGGTGATGATCGGCTTCTCCGCGCGAGCGCTGACCACCGAGTTGCGCCCCCAGGACGGCGAGATCGAGGCCGCTCGGTGGTTCACGCGTGCGGAGTTCGCGGCGGCTCTGGCGGATGGCTCACTGCAGATCTCGGGGCGCCTCTCGATCGCCCGTCGGTTGATCGAGCACTGGTATGGCGAGCCGCTCCAGGTCCCCGAACGCAGTCTGCGTGGCTGAGGCCCTGTCACCGCGAGTTCGTAGGCTGGCCCGGTGAGCGTCACCCTGTCCTCGGCCGCGATGAGTGCGGACGCCATCCTCGCCGCCCTCGATCCCGAGCAGCGCGCGGTCGCGGAGGCGCCACAGGGTCCGATGGTGGTGCTTGCCGGGGCGGGCACGGGCAAGACCCGAGCCATCACCCACCGGATGGCGTATGCCGTGCGCTCCGGCATCCATCAACCCTCCCGTGTGTTGGCCCTCACCTTCACGGCACGTGCCGCCGGCGAGATGCGGACTCGCCTGCGCGACCTGGGCGTCGTGGGGCTCCAGGCGCGGACCTTCCACTCGGCGGCGCTGCGACAACTGCACTACTTCTGGCCCGGCGCCATCGGCGGACCGGCTCCGGAAGTCATGGCGCACAAGGCGAGCGCAGTCGCCGAGGCTGCTGGCCGTCTGCGAATCCGCGTGGACCGCACCGAGATTCGCGATATCGCAGCGGAGATCGAGTGGGCGAAGGTCGGAATGATGTCCGCCGATGCGTATGCCGCGGGTCTGGCTGCCGCGGGTCGTGAGCCGCCTGCGGGCCTGGATGCCACAGCCATGGCCCGGCTCCTGGCGACCTATGAGGACGTCAAGGGCGAGCGCGGGGTCATCGACTTCGAGGACGTGTTGTTGTTGCTCGTCGGCATCCTCGAGGACCGGGACGATGTGGCCCGGGCCGTGCGCGGCCAGTACCGCCATTTCGTCGTGGACGAATACCAGGACGTCAGTGCCGTGCAGCAGCGGCTGCTCGAGTTGTGGGTGGGGGAGCGTGACGATCTCTGCGTGGTCGGGGATCCGGCACAGACGATCTATTCGTTCACGGGTGCGAGTTCGGATCATCTGTTGGGTTTCACCAAGCGGTGGCCGGGGTCGACGATCGTGCGTCTGACCCGCAACTACCGCTCCACTCCCGAGATCGTGGGGTTGGCCAACGCCCTCCTGAGCGCGCCCGGAGGCGTGCGTCGGAGTGGATCTGTCGAGCTCGCCGCCCAGCGGAGCGGGGGGACAGCGCCGGTCCTCGTCGCGCACGAGGATGACCCGGCCGAGGCCCACGCCGTCGCAGCCCGGGTCTCGGAGTTGTTGGATCGGGGCCTGCCGGCGGAGTCGATGGCGGTGCTCTTCCGGACCAACGGGCAGAGCGAACTGGTCGAGACGGCTCTGGCCGAGCGAGACATCCCCTATCTGGTGCGCGGTGGTGAGCGCTTCTTCCAACGTGCCGAGGTGCGCGACGCCGTGCTGCTGCTGCGTGGCGCGGTGCGCACAGACGACGGTGAGGTGCCGCTCGGTCAACTCGTGCGTGACCTCCTGCTCGGTGCCGGGTGGTCCCACGAGCCGCCGCGCACCGGCGGGGCGGCTCGTGAGCGATGGGAGTCCCAGTCGGCGCTGGCGGCGCTCGCCGATGACTTCGTCCGGTCGACGCCGGAGGCGCGGCTCGGTGACTTCGTCCGCGAGCTCGATGAGCGCAAGACCAGCCAACACGCGCCGACCGTGGCCGGAGTGACCCTGGCCTCCCTCCATGCGACCAAGGGCCTGGAGTGGGACATCGTCTTCGTCATCGGCTGCTCGGAGGGGCTGCTGCCGATCACGATGGCCGACACGCCGGAGGCGATCGAGGAGGAGCGTCGGCTCCTCTATGTGGGAGCCACCCGAGCTCGGGACGAACTCGTCCTGTCCTGGGCCAAGGCGCGGCATCCCGGCGGTCGAGCCAGTCGGCGCCCCTCGCGCTTCCTCCAGCCCGCTGCGAGTCTGCTCGGCCCGGCCGCGTTGGGTGCACAGGCTGGAGTTGTTGCCGGAGGGAAGGGTGGAGGAGCCAAGGCCAGGAAGAGTGGCTCGGGTCGTCGTCGGCCGACCTGTCGGGTGTGCGGCAATGATCTGGGCACTGGTGCGGAGCGAACCATGGGCCGATGCACCGGCTGTCCGTCCACCTATGACGAAGCACTGTTCGAGCGCTTGCGCACGTGGCGCAGCGAGACCTCGAAGGCAGCCAAGGTGCCGGCCTTCGTCGTCCTCACCGACGCCACGTTGATCGCGGTTGCCGAGCGTCGGCCCACCACCCGCGGCGAACTGGCAGCCATCTCCGGCATCGGCGCTCACAAGTTGGAGACCTATGGGGGTGCCCTCCTGGAACTTGTTTCCACGAAATCCTGAGCTTCCCTTGGTGGCCAATCACATGTGAGGACAACGGTTCTCGGCGCTCAGGCCCTTGTTGCACGTCGTGCCGACGAGGAAGGTGACGTTAATTCCTTTGCGTGAGGCCTCGACCATCTCCTACTCTCGTCGAGACGCGTTCGACGTTTTGGGTGCGTCGACGACAGCGAATGAGCCGACATCAGGTGGATGTCTGATGACAGAGAGGAGGGTGACCGCCGTGGTGACCACGATCAATGAGCCGCAGGCCGCTGGCATTGCCATGCGCCCCCGGATTGCCCTCTCCGCAGAGTCCCGCCACGTCGGTGTGACGGCAGGTGCCGTTGCCCGCACTGGGTCCGCTGCCGGTATGGGTGGTCGCGATGGCGCCACTGATGCCGCCGCGACCGCTGTCGTGAACCCCGCCCTTGGAGGCGCCGCCGTCTGACCCTCGGCTGGCCGACCAAGGGCCGTGGCTCCCGACACCGGGATCCACGGCCCTTCGCGTTGTCCCGAGGGCACCACACGCACCCAACTCATCCGTCCCCGGCCGTGACCCGGCCACCTGTCATGAAGGAGGTGATCTCGTGCAGACGACCGACCTCTTCGAGCTGCTCGAGATGCTCGAACGCACCGACATCGTCCCGTGTCGAGTCCACGACGCGGAGATCTGGTTCGCCCAGACTCCGCAGGACGTCGACTTCGCCAAGACCCTGTGCGGCACCTGCCCGGCGATCAACGCCTGTCTGGCCCACGCCCTCGACCGCGAGGTCTCCTGGGGCATCTGGGGCGGTGAACTCTTCGAGTGGGGACACATCGT
>Ga0073904_10000896_pt1 | contig 21884 bp, 15 predicted proteins | sample KloWWTrecipitate_FD_66668 | JGI IMG/M metagenome (GOLD analysis project Ga0073904, IMG submission 66668) | Active sludge microbial communities from Klosterneuburg, Austria, studying microevolution and ecology of nitrifiers - Klosterneuburg... | ecosystem: Engineered > WWTP > Aerobic digester >... | reverse complement strand
GGTCCAGATCGATGCTTCGGGTGACGACGAGCAGGCGGCCGTCGACGCGCTGGCAGGCCTGATCCACGACAAGTTCGGCGAAGGCGAATAAGCCCGTCCCGCACTGCGCGGAACAACCTGTCTCCCGTGACAACCCGGGGCGTTCACGGCATCTCCCGCTGCTAGGATGGCCCATGAGTTTCCAGTTGTTCGGGTTGCCGGTGTCGCGCGGTGTGGCCATTGGCCGCGCGGTGCTGATCTCGTCCAGCCGTGTCGATGTGGCGCATTACTTCATCCGGGATGCCGATGTCGCCCCCGAGATCGAGCGCCTGCGGTCGGCGCGGGATGCCGTGGCTTCCGAGCTCAGCGCACTGCAGCGTGACATCCCGGGCGATGCGCCTGCTGAGCTGTCCGCGCTGCTGGACGTGCACCTGATGCTGCTCAACGACGAGACGCTGGCAATAGCGACCAAGCAGTGGATCCGTGAGCGCCACTACAACGCCGAATGGGCGCTTTCCGCGCAGCTCGAAGTGCTGGCGCGCCAGTTCGACGAGATGGAAGACGACTACCTGCGCGAGCGCAAGGCCGATGTCGAGCAGGTGGTCGAGCGCATGCTGCGCGCGATGGCCCGGGGCAGCGCATCCCTGCTGACGGATGCGGCCACGCCGACCCCCGGCGGGACTCCGCACAGCGAGCCGCTGGTGATGGTGGCCAATGACATCGCGCCGGCCGACATGCTGCATTTCAAGCGCACGGTGTTTGCGGGATTCGTGACCGACGTGGGCGGCAAGACTTCGCACACCGCCATCGTGGCGCGCAGTCTGGACATCCCGGCGGTGGTCGGTGCCCGGGAGGGCAGTCGGGTGATCCGGCAGGACGACCTGGTCGTGGTCGACGGCGATGCCGGTCTGGTCATCGTGAACCCTTCGGACATCGTGCTGGAGGAATACCGGTTCAGGCAGCGCGAGTGCGAACTCGCCCAGCAGCGGCTGTCCCGCCTGCGGCACACGCCCGCGGTCACCCTGGACGGCGAGCGCATCGAGCTGATGGCCAACATCGAACTTCCCGGCGATGCCGCTGCGGCTGTGGCGGCGGGTGCGGTCGGGGTGGGGCTCTTCCGCAGCGAATTCCTGTTCATGAACCGTGCCGGCGAGCTTCCCGGCGAGGACGAGCAGTTCGAGGCCTATCGCGCGGCCGTGCTGGCGATGAACGGGTTGCCGGTGACCATACGCACGGTCGACGTCGGTGCCGACAAGCCGCTCGACCGGATGTCTGTCAACGAGTTGCGTCACGAGCATGCGCTGAACCCGGCGCTGGGCCTGCGTGCGATCCGCTGGAGCCTGTCGGAGCCGGCCATGTTCCGCCAGCAGCTCCGTGCGATCCTGCGTGCGAGTGCCTTCGGCAAGGTGAAGCTGCTGGTGCCGATGCTGGCCCATGTCGGTGAGGCAATGCAGACGCTGGACGCGATCGCGAGGGCCAAGCAGCAACTCGTGGATGCCGGCAAGCCGTTCGTCGATGTCGAGGTCGGAGCAATGATCGAGGTACCCGCGGCGGCGCTGGTGATGCCCAGCCTGCTGAAGCTGTTCGACTTCGTTTCACTCGGTACCAACGACCTGATCCAGTACACGCTCGCCATCGACCGGGGCGACGAATCGGTGGCTCATCTCTACGACCCGTGGCACCCTGCGGTGCTCAAGCTGATCGAGGGCGTGATCCACCATGCGCGCCTGGCTGGCAAGGATGTCAGCGTTTGTGGCGAGATGGCGGGAGACACCGCATTCACCGAAGTCCTGCTGGCGATGGGTTTGCGTAATTTTTCGATGCACCCGTCGCAGATCTCGTCGGTCAAGCAGGTGGTACTGCGCTGCAACACCCGCCGCCTGGCACCTCTGGTCGAGAACGCATTTCGAGGCGACGACCTGTGGACCGGCTGCGAGCGGTTGCGGGAATCGGCGATGGGGGCCTGATCCCCTAGCGTCTCCCGAACATCATCTGCCGGGTCAGCGCTGATTTAAGCGGTGACAGGGTCTGCAGCGCCGCGAGTCCCAGCCCGCGCGCTCCGCTCGCGCCCGGCCATTCCCAGGTGAAGCTGCGGGCCAGGAAATCGGTGGCCGCGATGGTCGACCAGCGGTCGGGGGCGCGCTTGCGGTCCAGGCGACGCAGGGCCTGGTCGACATCGTTCGATCTCACCAGCTCGCGCACCAGCACATGGGCATCTCGAAGACCGAGATTCAGCCCCTGGCCGGCCACCGGGTGCAGGGTCTGCGCCGCATTGCCTATGCGCACGACGCGGCCTGGCTCGCGATGCCCGTCGCGCTCCACGCCGCCTGTCAGCGTGCGCTCCGCATTCAGACCCAGCTGAAAACGCTTGAGCGACGAAACCGAGGTGATGCGGCCGGTCTCTGGCGGGAAGATCGTGTTCAGCACGCAGCAGCGCTGCACGTCGGTCAGTTCGGCCACCGGGTCGTCGCCCGCATCGACGCACCAGACCAGCGCGGCCCGATCCGGTGCCAATGGCAGCAGCGCAGCCGGCCCGTGGCGGGTGAAGCGCTCGTAGGCGACGCCAACGCGTGCGCCGTCCAGTGTCACCCGGCCGACCCAGGCGACCTGCCCGTAATCGCGCGTGACGGGCTTGCGCTCCTGCTCGGCGAAGACGCCGCCTTCGGCGATCACCGCCAGATCGAATGTCTCCGCGATGTCGGCATCGACCTCGACGCCGCCCGGGCTCGACGCACCGTCTGCCGGCTCCACCGGCTTCAGCGACCTGACCGGCGTCGAGAACCGAGTGATCAGGCGTTGCGGCCCGGCCTTGCATGCCTCCATCCAGACCCGTTGCAAGGCCGCTGTCACCGTGCCGTACGACAGCACCGCACCGAGCATCGGCACGTCCATCTCTGCAGCCCGGATGCGCACCTGCGGCTCGCCGATCCAGCGCCCCAGCAGCCCGCCGAAGGAAGGCGCCTGCTGCGACACATGGACTTCGGTGATGGGTTGCCCCATCCCGTCTTGCCACGCCCCCAGGCGCTGGAGCAGTTGCACGCTGCCGAGCGACAGTGCCAGGGTGCGCGGGTCGGCCGATATATCGGCGTCGATCGCACGCGCATCGAACACGCTGATCTGGGCGCGGGGCAGTGCGCGAGCCGCCTGTATGGCCAGCGACAGTCCGACCGGTCCGGCACCGACCACGGCCAGGCGGATCGCACGATCGATCAAAGGAGCGGCTTCATCTTGCGGATGCGGGGTCGTGTTCACGGCGGGACTTTCGCAGGCGGTTTCCGTGCGGGGCTTGATCGTAGTGCCGGTCGTCCTGGAGGCGCCTGGCGCGCTTCAGCCGCGCATCCAGGCCTCGATCTCGAGCGGATCGACTGGCGCGTCGCGGCTGATCAGTTCGCAACCCCTGGGACTGTCGGTGACCACCGCATCGTCCTCGATGCGGATGCCGAGGTTCCAGTAGCGCTCGGGTACGTCCGCTGCGGGGCGAACATAGAGTCCGGGCTCCAGCGTCACCACCATGCCCGGGCACAGCACGCGTGACGGCCTCTTGACCAGCATGCCGCCGTACCCGTCGGGCTGTTCGAAAGGATCTTCTTCCAGCGACAGGTACTCGCCGACATCGTGCACGTCGCGGCCGAGCCAGTGTCCGGTTCCGTGCATGTAGAACTGGCGGTAGGCGGCGCTGGCGACGATGTCATCCACGTCGCCGTGCCGATCGCGGGACAGCAGCCCGAGGTCCAGCATGCCCTGTGTCAGCACGCGCACCGCGACGTGATGCGCATCACGTTGCCGGTGCCCCGGACGCGTGACCTCGATCGCGGCCTGCTGGGCCGCCAGGACCACCTCGTACAACTCGCGCTGTGGCGAACTGAAGCGGCCGCTGGCCGGAAAGGTGCGGGTGATGTCGCTGGCGTAGCCGTCGAGCTCGCAGCCTGCGTCCACCAGGCACAACTCGTCGGGTCGAAGTTCGGCCGCGCCGGCCGGGTGATGCAGGACGCAGGCGTTGCCGCCAGCCGCGACGATGCTCGGGTAGGCCGGGCTCTGGGCGCCGAGCCGGCGGAATTCATGCAGCAGTTCGGCTTCGAGCTCGTACTCGCGCAAGCTGGCTGCGCCTTCCCGGAAACGCTGGCCGCAAAAGCGCATCACACGCCGGTGGGCTCCGGCGGAAATCGCCGCCGCGCGCCGCATCGTGGTCAGTTCGTCGGCGTCCTTGTGGAGCCGCATTTCGGCGATCAGCGGGTGCAGGTCTTGCAGAACGGTCGGGCATTCGACACCGACGCGTTCCTGCGTGCGCACCCTGGCCAGCCAGGCCTCGACCTGCGTCTGCAATCCGGGATGGCGACCGAACGGCAACCCGACCGCTCGCCGGTTCGCGAGCATCAGCGGCAACTCGGCGTCCAGCGAATCGATGGGCAGCGCCTTGTCGACGCCGAGTGCGGCGGGTGCCGCCTCGACGCCCAGCCGCGCGTCCTCCCAGGCCTCGCGGGCAGGGTCGACCGGGCGGCAAAAGAGCGTGCTGTGACCATCGCTGCGCAGCACGAGCCAGGCTTCCGGCTCGTCGAAGCCGGTCAGGTAGTGGAAGTGACTGTCATGCCGATAGGGGTGATGGCTGTCGGCATTGCGCTGGCGCTCGGGAGCCGTGGGAACGACGGCGATGTCGATGCCGACGCTGTGCAGCCTCTGCGCCAGCATGGAGCGGCGCGTGGCATGGGTCGAGTGGGTCATCGGACCACTATAGCCATGCGCCACCTGCCAGCACCCCAGGCGATGCCTCAGCTCCGGAAGCTTCTGGCGGATTGCCCGTACCGCGGTCGTTTACGCTTCACGGATCGATCGTTGCCAGGATGCAGATGAAAGCCCACACCCATGACATGAGCCCGTGGCAGCACAGCCATGTGTTCGACAGCGGAAACCGGCGGGGCGAGGCGCGCACGCGGGTGGTGCTCGCGGTCACTTTGATCACGATGGTCGCCGAGATCGTTGGCGGCTGGTGGACCGGTTCGATGGCGTTGCTGGCGGATGGCTGGCACATGGGTACCCATGCTCTGGCGCTCGGTGTGGCGGCCGTGGCCTACGCGCTGGCGAGACGCCAGGCGCTCGACAGGCGCTATGCCTTCGGCACCTGGAAGATCGAGGTGCTGGGTGGCTTTGCCAGCGCACTGGTTCTGGCGCTCGTCGCTGCGGGTATCACGCTGGAATCGGCTCTGCGGCTGTGGCGCGCCGAACCCATCGAGGCCGTGACTGCGCTGTGGGTGGCAGCCATCGGGCTGGTGGTGAACCTCGTTTCGGCGTGGCTCCTGCACGGCGCGGATGACACGCACGGGCATCACCATGCGCACGCGCATGCCGATTCACATGACCACGGTCACGACCACCACGCAGGTCATGACGACCACGCCCATGACCATGCGCGGTCTGCCTCTGTGCCTGATGGCGGCGGTCACGACCTGAACCTGCGTGCCGCCTATGTTCACGTGCTGGCCGATGCGCTCACGTCGGTGCTGGCGATCGCCGCGCTGTCCGGCGCTCTCTGGCTGGGCTGGTGGTGGCTGGATCCGCTGGTCGGTGTGCTCGGCGCCGTGGTCATCGGGGTGTGGGCGGCCGGGCTGATGCGTCAGACCGCGGCAGTCCTGCTCGACCGCGAGATGGATCATCCGCTGACCGCGCAGATCCGCGCGGCGATCGAGTCGGACGGCGATGCACGCGTGGCCGACCTGCATCTTTGGCGTGTCGGCCGCCAGCACTACGCGGCCATCGTCAGCATCGTTGCCGATGCCCCGCTCGCTCCGGCGGCCTACCGCACCCGGCTTGCGGAATATGGCGCGCTGGCGCACCTGTCTCTGGAGGTCAACCGGTGTCCTCGTGCCGATGAATGTGACGCCGAACCTGCGGCCGAATCCCTGACCACGCTGCCGCTCGTGAAGCGGCACTGAACTGCTCCCGTCAGGCCGCGTCGGCGTTCAGCGCTGCCAGCTGAGCCGGCGTTCCCACGTTCTCCCACGCTCCTGGGTAGACCTCGGCGGTGATGCGGCGCTCGCGCATCGCGGCGTACAGCAGCGGTCCGAGCGCGGCACGGGTGCCGGGGGCCACCTCGCGAAACAGGGCAGCGCGGCACAAGGCGATGTTGGCGTAGGTCCAGCGCAAACCGTCAGGGCCCGGTCCATCGGCGAGCGCGTGGCCGTCGGCGGACAGGCCGAAATCGCCGTTCGGGTGGTAAACCGGATTCGGTACCAGCCACAGATGGGCATCGTGATGTCCTGCAGCGAAGCGTCGCCCCACCTCGGCATCGAACCGGAATCCGGGCACGTGGATGTCTCCGGATACCACCCAGAAGCAGTCTGAATCCAGCTGGCCTGCCATGCCGCGCAACAACGGCAGTGCGGTGGCGATGCCGCCCGCGGTTTCGAGTGCACCGCTGTGGTCGCGGCCTTCGCGCGAGTAGTGGATGGTCAGGCCGAAGCGTGAACCGTCGCCCAGCGTCTCGACGATTCGATCCTCGAGCCAGGCGGTGTTGACCACCACGTCACGCACGCCATCGCGCGCCAGACCTTCGAGGTGCCATTCGATCAGTGGCTTGCCGTGCACCGCCAGCAGCGGTTTCGGCGTGGCGTCGGTCAGAGGGCGCATTCGTTCGCCGCGACCAGCGGCCAGGACGATGGCCCTCACCGAGGGCGCCCGCCCAGGCAAGTTGCGGTGCCAAGAAGCAGCATGAAGCGATCGAAGGGGAGGGACGCGCCAGACATTGCTCGCATTATCGGAGCGCCTGTCCGGCCATCGGTCCGGGCCGACCGATAGCCCGGCGGGCTCCTGCCTAAAATATAGGGTTCCTCAACACCGTCGCATCAGGGATACCCATGGCCGCAGCAGCGTCAGACCAAAACACCTCCCTGATGGCAAATGCCATCCGTGCACTGGCCATGGATGCCGTGCAGCAGGCCAACTCTGGGCATCCCGGCGCGCCGATGGGCATGGCCGATATCGCGGTGGCGCTTTGGGGCCGGCACCTGAAGCACAACCCGGGCAATCCGCACTGGGCCGATCGCGATCGCTTCGTGCTGAGCAATGGTCACGGTTCGATGCTGATCTACGCCCTGCTGCATCTGACCGGCTATGACCTGCCGATGAGCGAGCTGCGCAATTTCCGCCAGCTGCACAGCAAGACACCGGGCCACCCGGAAGTCGGCGTGACCCCAGGCGTCGAGACCACCACCGGCCCGCTCGGTCAGGGCATCACCAACGCGGTGGGCATGGCTCTCGCCGAGAAGCTGCTCGCAGCCGAGTTCAATCGGCCGGGCCACACCATCGTCGATCACCACACCTACGCCTTCCTGGGCGACGGTTGCCTGATGGAAGGCATCAGCCACGAAGCCTGCGCGCTGGCGGGGGCCTGGCGCCTGAACAAGTTGATCGCCTTGTACGACGACAACGGCATCAGCATCGATGGTCAGGTCAAGCCCTGGTTCATCGACGACACGCCGAAGCGGTTCGAGGCCTACGGCTGGAACGTCATCGCCAATGTGAACGGCCACGATGTCGACGCGGTCGACGCCGCGATCGTGCAGGCCAAGAGTGCTGGCAAGCCGACGCTGATCTGCTGCAAGACCACCATCGGCAAGGGTTCGCCCAATCGTGGGGGCACCGCCAAGGCGCACGGCGAGGCGCTGGGCGCCGAGGAGATCAAGCTGACGCGTGAGGCGCTGGGCTGGACGTCCGAACCGTTCGTGATTCCCGAGACCGTGTACGAGCAGTGGGATGCGCGCCACAGTGGGCTGGCCGCCGAATCGAAATGGGTCGATGCCTTCGAGGCCTATGGCAAGGCTCATCCCGAACTGGCACTCGAGTACGTCCGCCGCGTCGAGGGCCATCTGCCGAAGAACTTCGCTCAGGTGGCGGTCGACGCCGCCCTGGCCGCGCACACCAAGGCCGAAACCGTGGCCAGCCGAAAGGCCAGCCAGATCGCGCTCGAGGCGTTCACGAAAGCCATGCCTGAACTGCTCGGCGGCAGCGCCGACCTGACGGGCTCGGTGTTCACCAACACCAGCAGCACGCCTGCGCTGCGTTTTGGCGATGACGGTTCGAGCAACGGCGGGCGCCACATCAACTACGGTGTGCGCGAGTTCGGCATGGCCGCGATCATGAACGGCGTCGCGCTGCATGGCGGCTTCATACCGTACGGCGGCACCTTCCTGACCTTCAGCGACTACAGCCGCAATGCGGTCCGCATGGCCGCACTGATGAAGCTGCGTGTGGTGCATGTCTTCACCCATGACAGCATCGGTCTCGGAGAGGACGGCCCGACCCACCAGTCGATCGAGCATGTCGCGTCGCTGCGGCTGATCCCCGGGCTCGATGTCTGGCGTCCCGCCGATACCGCCGAGACGGCCATCGCCTGGGCCTGCGCGCTTGAAAGCCGTCAACGGCCGACCGCGCTGATCCTCTCGCGTCACAACCTGCCGTATGCACCGAAGAGCGGGCTCGACGACATCTCCAAGGGCGCCTACGTGCTGGCCGAACCGAGCGAGGTCGGGCTGAAGAAGAAGGCCCAGGCCGTCATCATTGCCACCGGCTCCGAAGTCAGTCTGGCGCTGCATGCACAGCAACTGCTGGCGCAGCAGAAGGTCGCCGTGCGCGTGGTCTCGATGCCTTCGACATCGGTGTTCGACCGTCAGAGCGTGGGCTACAAGACCAGCGTCCTGCCTGCGGGCTTGCCGCGCATCGCGGTCGAGATGGGCGTCAGTGACGGTTGGTGGAAGTACGGCTGCGCTGCGGTGGTCGGTATCGATACATACGGCGAGTCGGCGCCTGCGCCGGTGCTCTTCAAGCACTTCGGCTTCACGGCCGAGAACGTCGTGGCCACCGTGCTGCGTGCAATTTCGCGATGAAGGCTGTTTGGCTCTCCCTTGCCGTGGTGCTGACCGGAGTCGGCGCAGTGGCCGATGCCTGTGCGCAGACGATCCTGCAGATCCGCGTCCTGCCAGCCAAGCCGAAAGCAGGCGAGTCCGCGACGCTGGCAGGACGGTTCGGCCCGGGAGCCGCTGCTCCGAACTGCAATGTTCGGGTGGACTTCGGTGACGAGACACCGACCCAGGACGTTCTCATCAAGGATGCGACCGAACTTCCGCTGATGCTCGCTCATGTGTATGCGCAGGGTGGCGACTACGTCGTGTCGGTGCAACCCGTGACCAAGGGCAAGGTGCCTGCGTGCAGCGGAGGCAACCACAGCACCTTGATCGAAGTTCAGGCGCCTTGAATCGCGCGCCGATTTACTCCCCGAATTCAAAACCCAGAAAAGACAGGACCCTCCAATGACCATCAAGATCGGTATCAACGGCTTCGGCCGCATCGGGCGCATGGTGTTTCGTGCTGCCGTACAGAACTTCGCGGAAATCGAGATCGTCGGCATCAACGACCTGCTGGAGCCCGACTACCTGGCCTACATGCTCCAGTACGACTCGGTGCACGGGCGTTTCAAGGGCACGGTCTCGGTCGAAGGCAGCACGCTGATCGTCAATGGCAGGAAGATCCGTCTGACGGCTGTGAAGGACCCGGCCGAACTGAAGTGGAACGAGATCGGCGCGGACATCGTGGTCGAGGCCACAGGCCTGTTCCTGACCAAGGAAACGGGTGCCAAGCACTTGGCCGCGGGCGCAAAGAAAGTGATCTTCTCGGCCCCTTCGAAGGACGACACGCCGATGTTCGTCTACGGCGTCAATCATGGCGCCTACAAGGGAGAAGCGATCATCTCGAACGCTTCGTGCACCACCAACTGCCTGGCACCCGTCGCCAAGGTGTTGAACGACAAGTGGGGCATCAAGCGCGGCCTGATGACGACCGTGCACGCTGCCACCGCCACGCAGAAGACCGTCGACGGCCCGTCCAACAAGGACTGGCGCGGTGGCCGCGGCATCCTGGAGAACATCATCCCGTCAAGCACGGGCGCTGCCAAGGCCGTCGGCGTGGTGATTCCTGAACTCAACAAGAAGCTGACCGGCATGTCGTTCCGCGTGCCCACCTCCGACGTGTCGGTCGTGGACCTGACGGTCGAGTTGAGCAAGGAAGCAAGCTACAAGGAAATCTGCGCCGAGATGAAGGCACAGTCCGAAGGCGCGATGAAGGGGGTGCTCGGCTACACCGAGGACAAGGTGGTCTCGACCGATTTCCGCGGCGAGCCGATGACGTCGGTGTTCGACGCCGATGCGGGCATTGCGCTCGACAGCACGTTCGTCAAGATCGTGGCCTGGTACGACAACGAGTGGGGCTACTCGAACAAGGTGCTCGAGATGGTGCGGGTGGTGGCGAAGTAAGGCTCCTCATCCCCAACCGCGAAACGGCCCCTTTCCGGGGCCGTCTTTCATGGCGGGTGTATCTGACGAAACTTGATGTGGTCGACAAGTTCGCTTCACATCCGAGACACGGCCCGGCGCCTAGACTCGACCCGATGAACCGAGTCCTGCTTGCTCTGACGGCGTTCGTGATCTGCCTCGCAGCCTGCGCGGCAGCGCCGCCGAACCTGCCCGCCGATGCGACCGATGGCCTGCGCGTGCTGGTGGAACTGGCGCCCGAAGCTACATCCGGCGGCGCGTCCGACGAGCGACCCGCTTCGGTCGAGCGGCGTGCCACGGCGAGTGCGGGAGTTCCTGTGCGATATGTCGCTGCCAGCGGCGCTCGATGGCACGCATTGATGCTGATCTGCTCTCCCACCGAATGTGATGCTGCGCTGCAAAGGTTGACCGCCGACCGCGCAGGTTTTCTGGTCGTTCAGCGCGACGAGCTTCGCCGTCGCTGATGACTCCTCAACCGGAACCCCCACCATGCGACTCCAGTCTTCCATTGCGCGCCGGGTGCGTTGTATTTGCAGCCTTGCCTTGGCGCTGCCTGCAGTATTCGCGGCTGGCGCCGCAATGGCCGTGCCGGAGCCCACAGCGCGTGTGATCGTCAAGTTCAGGGTGGGCGCCGATGCTGCAGCGACTTCGGCAGAGCAACTGCCAGCACGGGTGGGCGGCGTGGCCCGGAGATTGGGCTTGCCCGTGAGGCAGGGCCTGGCACTTGCCGACCGCACGCAATTGCTGATGGCCAGTGGCCTCAGTTCGCAGCAATTCGCCGCCCGGCTGGCGCAGGACAGCGCCGTCGAATATGCGGTGCCCGACGAGCTGCGCCACCGCGCAGCCCCGCCGAACGACCCGCGCTATGCGCAGGGGCTGAGTGCCCCGGGACCGGCGGCCGGTCAGTGGTACCTGCGCGCGCCAGCCGGCGCGGTGCGGTCAGCGATCAATATCGAAGCGGCCTGGGCCGCCGTTGCTGGCAGCCCGAACATCGTCGTCGCGGTTCTGGATACCGGCATCCGGTACGACCACCCCGATCTGAAGCGCGTGGCCGATGGAGGCAACCTGCTCGACGGCTATGACTTCGTGACCAACGGCTTCATCGAGAACGACGCCACACCCGGCCGCGACAGCGACGCGACCGATCCCGGCGACTGGGTGAGCTCCGATGACGTGATCAGCCCGTCCAACACCATTGGCTGCACGACTTCGGAGATCGGCGACAGTTCCTGGCACGGCACGCAGACGTCCGGCCTGATCGGTGCACTCACCAACAACGGGGTCGGCATGGCCGGCCTGACCGGCCCCGGTCGGGCACTTCGGGTGCTGCCAGTGCGGGTGCTCGGCAAATGCGGCGGATTCGATTCGGACATCATTCCGGCGATGCGCTGGGCCGCCGGCCTCGTCGTGCCGGGAGTTCCCGCCAACCCGACGCCGGCGCGCGTCATCAACCTCAGTCTCGGTGGCACCGGGGCGTGCAACGCGGCGTACCAGGACGCCGTTCGCGAGATCAACCAGGCTGGCGTCGTGGTGGTGGCTTCTGCCGGCAACACGACCGGCCATGCGGTCAACACACCGGCCAACTGCGCGGGGGTGATCGGCGTCGGGGGCCTGCGTCACCTCGGCTCGAAGGTGGGCTTCTCCGACCTCGGTCCGGAGATCACGATCAGCGCACCGGGCGGCAATTGCGTCAACCTGACCGGCGACTGCCTCTACCCCTTGCTGACGACAACCAACGCCGGCGTCACTACGCCGGTGCCATCCAGCGAGGCCTACACCGATGCGACCAACGCCACGATCGGCACCAGTTTCTCGGCGCCGCTGGTGGCGGGCACTGCCGCGCTGATGCTGGCTGTCGGGCCCGGACTCTCGCCGGATGAAATTCGCAGCCTGCTGCGCCGATCGTCGAGGCCCTTCCCAACCTCGGGCGACAGCGCGAGTGTGCCGACCTGCCAGGCTCCGCAGGTCGACAGCACCGGGGAGCCGATCGATCAGTTCGAGTGCTACTGCACCACTTCGACCTGTGGCGCCGGCATGCTCGATGCCGGCGCTGCCGTCGCACTCTCGAAAGCCGACGATGACAAGGACGGAGGCGGCGGAGCGCTCGGTCTGGGCTGGCTGCTGGCGCTGGGCGTGGCGATCAGGGCCGTGGCGGCCACGCGACGGCCGCAGGCCTGATCGGAGTCCGGGCTGTGCTTTGCGTCCGGGATGTCAGCGCGGTGCGCAGGGTGTAAATGCGTGGATCAGCAGGTTGGCTGGCAGAGCCTCGAGCGCGGCCGATTCCTGCGGCGTGGCCGCGTCGACCCTCAGGCGATGCACTGCGGAGGCCGCACTCGGCGCGCCGGGTACATCGGCAGTGACCCGAGACCAGCGCTGTGCCAGGGCGCTGGCGGCCGGGCTGGCTGACAGAGCGGCCTCCGCCACGGCCACTTCCGCCGTGTTGAACGGACCGGCCTCGAAGCAGCGAGTGGCGATAGCCGACGATGCGCTGGCGTCCGCAGCTTCAGCCGCCGAGGCGGCCTCTGCAGCCGATGCCGCGCTGGCCGCCGCGACGCTGGCCGGCGTCAGCAGGCGCACGGCTTCGGGGTGAACCTGTTGGGCATGTCGATCGGGCTCCCGCTCGGCACGCAACGCCTGTCCACGTGTCAACGCGAAGAAAGCCAGGTTGGCCAGCAGCAGGGCCAGCACCACCCATCTCAGCACGGGCGATCCAGTGCAGGTTGCAGCCGCACGCTGACGTCACCAGCGATCACTTCGCGCAACTCGTCGAGCACGCGCAAACGCAAGGCTCCGTTGCCGGAAACGCCTTCGGCCACACCGTGGACACCGGTCGCCGCTCGCGCTGGATCAGACAGGCCCGCGCCTGCCTGCACCGCACAGCCTCGCAGCACATCGCGTGCTGCGAACCGTTCGGCGAAGCCTGCAAATCCCTCGCGTTCGAAGCGCTGCAATGCTTCCACGAGAGGCAGGGCGATACGCGCCAGCACCTGCGGCGCAGTGGCCTGTCGGTCGAGCTCTTCCAGGCAGGCGAAGCCGCTCGCGACCTGGCTCCTGTCGATGGACAGCGGCAGCACGTTGAGACCCACCCCGATGACAGCCAGGCGCAGTGCACCAGCCGGCACCGTTTCGATCAACAGGCCGCCGAGCTTTCGTCCGCTGTTGGCGGTTCCACCGGGCGGCATCAGCCACAGGTCGTTGGGCCACTTGATGCCGATCCACGGCGTCGATGTCGACGTGCCGGTCGGGTCCAGCGCATCCGCGAGCGCGACGCCCACCGCCAGCGAGAAGCCCGACCAGTCGACAGGTGCCAGCGGCACCGCCAGCGAGAACGTCAGTGACGCACCTGCCTCGGACTGCCAAACGCGCCCCTGTCGACCGCGGCCCTCGGTCTGGTGCTCGGCCACCAGCAGGCAGGGCTGGTGATCGGCGGTGCGCCGGCCGAAGGCGAGGCTCTCGGTGCTGCGCCTAACCTGGGCGAGATCACCTTCGCTCGACAGGCGTGTGGCAACCCGGGCGCGTTCAAGCAGCGCGGTGTTGGTCGACGGGATCTGCGAGACCACCTCGACGCTGAGGTTGGGCAGCCGGGGCGCCAGCTGGTGATAGAGCTGCTCCACGTTCCACTGAAGGCCGCTTTCGGAGATCATCGTCGAGGAGTTGTTCATCGCGCTTTCGGTGCCAGCATCGTCCCTCTGCAGTGGCGGCTGCCGCAATGGCAGGCGTACTGCTTCTTCAGCTTGGCGGTCTGGCGCTCGTCGAGCACCAGACCGTAGTCGTAGAACAGTTCATCGCCGGGCTTCAGCGGCCGCAGCGCGCGGATGAACACGCGACCGTCGACTTCGTCGGCCTGGCAGTTGGGCTCGCAGGCGTGGTTGATCCAGCGCGAACTGTTGCCCCCGTGCTTGGCGTCGATGACCCAGCCACCCTCCAGGCTGAAGTAGAAGGTGTGATTCGGATCGGTCGGATCGTGAGGGTGGCGACGCAGGGCCTCGGGCCAGTCGATGACCTCGCCGGTGTATTCGATGATCGATTCGTTGCGGCCGATTGGCGCGACGGCGAAGACGCCTTTGCCGTGGACGCTGCTGCGACGCACCTGGATGCGTCGGCCTGAAGAGCGATGGAGAGACTTTCCAACGGTCACTTGCGTCATCGACTTCTTTGGGTACATTGAAATTGTGGGCGCGCGAGTGCGTGTGCCCGTGCGCATGCGCGCGAGATGTCGAATTGTAGAGACGTGTGCTGCTGACTAGAAGAGGTACACGTCGAAGCTTGCGCCAAAGTTAAGCCTTCCTTGAAAGAAACATGACCAAGACCTTGATCATTGCCGAGAAGCCCAGCGTCGCGCAGGACATCGTGCGCGCTCTCACACCCGTCGCGGGCAAGTTCGACAAGCAGGCCGACCACTTCGAGAACGAGCGTTACGTGGTCACTTCGGCCGTCGGCCACCTGGTGGAGATCAAGGCGCCGGAGGAGTTCGATGTCAAGCGTGGCAAATGGAGCTTCAACAACCTGCCGGTGATCCCGCCGCACTTCGATCTGGCGCCGATCGACAAGGCCAAGTCGCGGCTCTCCGCCGTGGTGAAGCTGGTCAAGCGCAAGGACGTGACCGACCTCATCAATGCCTGCGACGCGGGACGCGAGGGCGAGCTGATCTTCCGGTTGATCGTGCAGTACGCCGGTAGCGAAAAGAAGCCGATCGACAAGCCGATCCGCCGGCTTTGGCTGCAGAGCATGACGCCGCAGGCCATCCGAGACGGGTTCGAGAAGCTGCGCGGCGACACCGAGATGCAGGGCCTGTCCGACGCGGCGCGCAGCCGCAGCGAGGCCGACTGGTTGGTGGGCATCAACGGCACCCGCGCGATGACCGCCTTCAATTCGCGCGACGGCGGGTTCTTCCTGACCACCGTCGGGCGCGTTCAGACCCCCACCCTGAGCGTGGTCGTCGAACGCGAGGAAAAGATCCGCAAGCACATCTCCCGGCCTTACTGGGAGGTCCGTGCCACGTTCGCTGCGGTTGCTGGTGAATACGATGGCAAGTGGTTCGACCCGAAGTGGAAGAAGAACCCCGACGATCCCGAGTTGCGCAACGATCGGGTCTGGAACGAGTCGGACGCGCAGGCAATCGCACAGGCGGTGCGTGGCGAACCCGCTTCGGTCACGGAAGAGGCCAAGCCCAGCTCGCAGAGCGCACCCGGTCTGTACGACCTCACCACGCTGCAGCGCGAGGCGAACTCCCGATTCGGTTTCAGCGCCAAGACGACGCTGAGCATCGCGCAGGCGCTGTATGAGAAGCACAAGGTGCTGACCTACCCCCGGACCGACAGCAAGGCCCTGCCCGAGGACTACCTGCCCGTGGTCAGGGACACGATGGCGATGCTGGCCGGCGAGGAACTGCCCGGCCCTCTGCGCCCCCTGTCCGCACATGCGGGCAAGGCGCTGAAGGAGGGCTACGTGAAGCCCAACAAGCGCATCTTCGACAACGCCAAGGTGTCTGACCACTTCGCGATCATCCCGACACTGCAGGCCCCCAAGAGCCTGACCGAGATCGAGGCCAAGCTCTACGACATGGTGGTCAAGCGCTTTGTGGCTGTCTTCTATCCACCGGCCGAGTTCATGGTCACCACGCGAATCTCGATGGTGCAGGCGGCGGGCAAGGACTTCAGTTTCCAGACCAACGGGAAGGTGATGGTCAAGCCGGGCTGGCTCGCGGTTTACGGCCGCGAGGCGCAGGAGGACGATGCCAATCTCGTCGCCGTGGCACCCGGTGAGGTGGTGCGTACCGAGAGCGTCGACGTCAACCCGTTGAAGACCAAGCCGCCGGCACGCTATACCGAGGCCACGCTGCTCAGCGCGATGGAGGGCGCTGGCAAGCTGATCGATGACGACGAGCTGCGCGAGGCGATGGCCGAGAAGGGACTGGGCACACCAGCCACCCGGGCGCAGACCATCGAAGGGCTGATCCTCGAAAAGTACATCGTGCGCGAAGGTCGCGAGCTGATACCTACCGCCAAGGCGTTCCAGCTGATGACGCTGCTACGTGGCTTGCAGGTCGAGGAGCTGACCAAGCCCGAGCTCACCGGAAACTGGGAGTTCCAGCTCGCCGAGATGGAGAAGGGCAAGCTCAGCCGCGAGACCTTCATGGCCGAGATCGCCAAGATGACCGAGCGCGTCGTCGCCAAGGCGAAGGAATACGACCGCGACACCATCCCTGGTGACTATGCGACGCTGGCCGTGCCGTGTCCGAACTGCGGCGGAGTCGTCAAGGAAAACTATCGCCGGTTCACCTGCATCGGCAAGGACGGTGCAGTTTCCGGGGACAGCGGTGAAGGCCCGGGCTGCGGCTTTTCCATCAGCAAGATCCCCGGCAGTCGCAGTTTCGAGCTGGCTGAGGTCGAGGCGTTCATCGCGGACAAGAAGATCGGTCCGCTCGAAGGCTTCCGCTCGAAGGCCGGTTGGCCATTCACCGCCGAGCTGAAACTGGTGTTCGATGACGAGATCAAGAACTGGAAGCTCGAATTCGACTTCGGCGAGGACGCGAAGGCCGAGGCCGGCGAGCCGGTTGACTTCTCCGAGCAGGAACCGTTGGGCCACTGCCCGAAGGATCAGGGGAAGGTTTATGAGCACGGCACCAGCTACGTCTGCGAGCACAGCGTAGGCGCCAACGTCACCTGTGATTTCAAGAGCGGCAAGATCATCCTGCAGCAGCCGGTGCCACGCGAGCAGATGGCCAAGCTGTTGGAGACCGGCAAGACCGATCTGCTGGAGAACTTCGTGTCGAACAAGACCCGCCGCAAGTTCAAGGCGCGGCTGGCCTTCGATGCCAAGGAAGGCAAGGTCAGCTTCGAGTTCGAGCCGCGACCGGTCAAGCCAGCAGCGGGGAAGGCCCCGGCAGCAAAGAAGGCCGCTGCCAAGAAGGCGAGCTAGCAGCGCCTGTAGTTCAGTCTTTCAGGCCCAGCATCGAGCGGCCGACCGATTCGGCCACCTCGATGCCGTCGACACCCGCCGACATGATTCCGCCCGCGTAGCCGGCGCCTTCACCAGCCGGATACAGGCCTCGCACGTTCAGGCTCTGGTGATCCCTGCCTCGCGTGATACGCAGAGGTGAAGACGTGCGTGTCTCCACACCGGTCAGGACCGCATCGGGCATCGAGAAACCCTTGATCTGCCCTTCGAACGCCGGCAGCGCCTCGCGTATGGCATCGATCGCGTAAAGCGGCAGGCTGCTGCGGTCGCGCCGGCCGAGGTCGGTCAGGTGCACGCCGGGCTTGTACGACGGCTCGACGCTGCCAAGAACGCTCGACGCCTGGCCGCGCAGGAAATCGCCCACCAGCTGAGCCGGCGCCGCGTAGCCCCCGTCGCCCAGTTCGAACGCACGCGACTCCCAGCTGCGCTGGAACGCCATGCCGTCCAGCGGGTTCACCGGCCCGCTGGACTGGCCGTCCTGCCGGTAGTCCTGCGGATTGATGCCGACCACGATGCCGGCGTTGGCGTTGCGCTCGTTGCGCGAGTACTGGCTCATGCCGTTGGTGACCACGCGCTCGGCTTCCGATGTGGCAGCGACCACGGTGCCGCCCGGGCACATGCAGAAGCTGTAGACGGAGCGGCCGTTGTTGGCGTGGTGCACCAGCTTGTAGTCGGCAGCTCCGAGGATCGGGTTGCCCGCGTTCGGCCCGTAGCGGGCGCGATCGATCAGGCTCTGCGGGTGCTCGATGCGGAATCCGACCGAGAACGGCTTGGCCTCCATGCAGACCCCGCGCTCGTGCAGCATCGTGAACGTGTCGCGCGCACTGTGGCCGAGCGCGAGCACCACCTGGTCGGCATCGATCTGCTGTCCGCCGGACAGCGTCACGCCGCGGATCGAGCGCGACTCGCCGCTTCCTTCGATCCGCACGTCGGTCACGCGCGCGCCGAAGCGCACCTCGCCGCCCAGCGCCTCGATCTCGGCGCGCATCTTCTCGACCATGCCGACCAGCCGGAACGTGCCGATGTGCGGCTTGCCGACCCAGAGGATTTCCTCGGGAGCGCCCGCACGGACGAATTCGGTCAGCACCTTCCGAGTCAGAAAGCGCGGGTCGCTGATCTGGCTCCAGAGCTTGCCGTCACTGAAAGTGCCGGCACCCCCTTCGCCGAACTGCACATTCGATTCGGGGTTCAGGATTCCCTTGCGCCAAAGGCCCCAGGTGTCCTGCGTGCGCTCGCGCACCTGCCGTCCGCGCTCGAGCACGATGGGCCGCAGTCCCATTTGCGCCAGAACCAGAGCAGCGAAGATGCCGCACGGACCGAACCCGATGACCAGCGGCCGCAGTCGCCCGCGAGCATGGAAATCGGCGGGCGCGTGACCGATGAATCGATAGCGAGTGTCGGGAGCCAGGCGGACCTGGGGGTCGCCGGCCAAACGGGCCAGCACCTCGATCTCGGCGTCCACCTCGCAATCGATGGTGTAGGTCAGTATCACGGCCGTCTTCTTGCGTGCGTCGACGCCACGCTTGAAGACGGTGATCTGTTTCAGCGCCTTGTCGGTGACGCCGAGTCGGCTGAGTACAGCAGCACGCAGCGCTTCGGCCGGGTGGTCGAGCGGCAGGCGCAGTTCGTTGATTCGCAGCATGGGAAGGGTGTCGATCTTTCCTGGCATTGTCGGTTCCACCGACCAAGCCCGAGGTGCCAGCGTTCAAGCCCGCGACAGCAGCTTTCCCTCGGCGCGTGCCAGCGGCTCTGGCAGGCCGGAGAGCACCAGCGTGTCGCCGGCGGTCAGCACCAGGTTGTCGTCCGGGCGGGTCACCGCGCCCGACGCGCGTCGCACCGACGCCACCGAGACTCCCACGGCGTGCAGTGCCTGGTCGCCCAGCGTCTGGCCCAGGCAACCGCTGGCGACCGGCAGGGTGACGCTGTGCAGCCGCATGTTGCCGATTTCGTCGAAGGTGTCGTCGTCGGCGCCGTGGAAGTAGCCGCGCAGCAGGCCATAGCGTGCGTCGCGCTGATCCTGCACGACGCGGATCACGCGCCGCAGCGGCACGCCCACCAGCGCCAGCGCGTGGCTGGCCAGCATCAGCGAGCCCTCGATGGCCTCGGGCACGACCTCGGTCGCCCCGGCAGCCTGGAGCCGTTCGAGGTCGCTGTCATCGATGGTGCGCACGATCACCGGCACCTTCGGCGCGTGCTCCTGCACCAGGTGCAGGATCTTCAGCGCCGAGGGCGTGTCGTGGTAGCTGACAACCACGGCGCTGGCCCGCGCCAGGCCGGCAGCCATCAGGCTTTGCAGGCGCGCTGCGTCGCCGAACACCACGCTTTGTCCGGCAGCGGCGGCTTGCCGCACCCGGTCGGGATCGAGGTCGAGCGCCATGTACGGGATGTGCTCCGCCTCGAGGATGCGGGCCAGGTTCTGCCCGCTGCGACCGTAGCCCGCGATGATCACGTGGGATTCGGTATTGATCGCGCGCTTGGCGATCGTGGTCATCGCGACCGATTGCATCAGCCAGTCGCTCGCGCTCAGGCGCATCACGATGCGATCGCTGTAGTTGATCAGGAATGGGGAGGCCAGCATGCTGAGCACCATGCTGGCCAGTACCGGGCTGATCCACTGCGGCTCGATCAGCCGTTGCTGCGCCCCGAGTGTCAGCAGCACGAAACCGAACTCACCGGCCTGTGCCAGGTACAGACCGGTGCGCAGCGCGATGCCGGAGGGCGTGCCGAACAAGCGCGCCAGCACGGTCACAAGCACGAACTTGGCCGCCACCGGCAGCAGCGACAGCACCAGAACCAGCTGCCACTGGTCGAGCACGGGTCGCCAGTCGAGCTTCATGCCGATGGTGATGAAGAACAGCCCGAGCAGCACGTCGTGGAAGGGGCGGATGTCGGTTTCGACCTGGTGCTTGTATTCGGTCTCGGCGATCAGCATGCCGGCGATGAAGGCGCCCAGTGCCAGTGACAGCCCGAAGTGCTCGGTCAGCCAGGCGAGGCCGAGCGTGACCAGCAGCAGGTTCAGGATGAACAACTCCTCGCTCTTGCGGCGCGCCACCAGCGTGAGCCACCAGCGCATCACCTTCTGCCCGCCGACCAGCAGCAAGCCGAGTAGCACCGTGGCCTTCAGAGCTGCTGTTCCGAAGGCAACCATCATGTCCCTGCCGCTGTCGTCGAGCGCGGGGATCAGGACCAGCAAAGGCACCACGGCCAGATCCTGGAAGAGCAGCACGCCGATCACGCGGCGACCATGTTCGCTTTCCATTTCCAGTCTGTCGGCCATCATCTTGACGACGATCGCGGTGCTCGACATCGCCATGGCCGATGCAAGCACGACAGCGCCCTGCCACGACAACTGCCACGACCGTGTGGTGAAGGAGAACGCCCACGCCAGAATGAAGTGACCGACCAGCGTGCCAATGATGGTGAGCAGCACCTGCGCCAGCCCGAGCCCGAAGACCAGCTTGCGCATGCTTTTCAACTTGGGCAGGTTGAATTCAAGCCCGATCACGAACATCAGGAACACGACGCCGAATTCGGCGAGGTAGCGCACGCCGGCCGAGTCCTTGGCCAGCGCCATTGCATTCGGCCCGATGAGCACGCCAACCGCCAGGTAGCCGAGCATCGGCGGCAGCTTGGCCAGTCGGCACAACACCACGCCTGCTACCGCAGCGACGAGGTAAAGGAGAGTCAATTCAAGGGTGGAGGCCATCGATTCCTGTAACCGGCGCAGACGTGACGCACGAGGGTGCTGTTCGGGCCGCCGGCGGTAGCAGGCTCCTAGAATGCGGCACCTTATGTGGTTCGATCCTAATGGACGCCCCAGCACGCAACATGCCAGTCCACCGATCCGTCGACACCGCCGCCTTCGATGCAGCGCGCGCCTTGCGACTTGCGCACGAGACCTTTGATATCGAGGCAAAGGCGCTGATCGGTTTGAAGGGGCGCCAGGGCGCGAACTTCGCGCGCGTTGCAGAGGCCATGCTGCGCTGCACCGGGCGCGTGGTTGTCATGGGTATGGGCAAGAGTGGGCACGTGGGACGCAAGATCGCGGCGACGCTTGCCTCGACGGGCACACCGGCGATGTTCGTGCACCCTGCCGAAGCCAGCCACGGCGACCTGGGCATGGTGACGGCGGAAGACGTGGTCCTGGCGATCTCCAATTCGGGTGAAAGCGAGGAAATCGGCGCGCTCCTGCCAGCGCTGAAGCGACTGGGAGTGACTTTGGTCAGCATGACCGGGCGAGCCGATTCGACGCTGGCGAGCCACGCCGACATCGCGCTGGATTGCGGTGTCGATCAGGAGGCCTGCCCCCTCAATCTGGCACCGACGGCAAGCACCACCGCTCAGATGGCGCTGGGGGATGCGCTGGCGGTCGCGCTGCTCGATGCGCGCGGGTTCCGCGAGGCCGACTTCGCACGCTCGCACCCCGGCGGCAGCCTGGGCCGCAAGCTGCTGATCCACGTGCGCGACCTGATGGTGTCGGGCGACGATGTTCCGCGGGTGGCGCCCGAGGCCAGCTTCGGTGAACTGCTGCGCGAGATGACCGGCAAGGGCCTCGGGTTCACTGCAGTCGTCGACGCAGCGCAGCAGGTGCTGGGCATATTCACCGATGGTGACCTGCGTCGCCTGATC
>Ga0073904_10000895_pt1 | contig 21903 bp, 21 predicted proteins | sample KloWWTrecipitate_FD_66668 | JGI IMG/M metagenome (GOLD analysis project Ga0073904, IMG submission 66668) | Active sludge microbial communities from Klosterneuburg, Austria, studying microevolution and ecology of nitrifiers - Klosterneuburg... | ecosystem: Engineered > WWTP > Aerobic digester >... | reverse complement strand
AGGACGGCCTCGTCCGCGACGGGGAAATCCTCAACGACGAGACCGTCGAGGTCATGGTGAAATCGGCGCTCGTGCAGACGGCCGCCGGTGCGGACATCATCGCCCCCTCCGACATGATGGACGGCCGCGTTGCCGCGATCCGCGCGGCGCTCGACAGCGCCGGCTACGAACAGACCGCGATCATGTCCTATTCCGCCAAGTTCGCCTCTTCCTTCTATGGCCCGTTCCGCGATGCCGTCGGCTCGGGTTCGCGTCTCAAGGGCGACAAGCGCACCTACCAGCTCGATTTCGCCAACACCGATGAGGCCATGCGCGAGGTCGAGCAGGATCTCATCGAAGGCGCCGACATGGTCATGGTGAAACCCGGCATGCCCTATCTCGACATCGTGCGCCGGGTGCGGGACGAGTTCGACGTGCCGGTTTTTGCCTATCAGGTGAGCGGCGAGTATACGATGTTGAAGCTGGCCGGTGACGCCAAGGCGATCAACGGCGAAGCGGCCATGATGGAGAGCCTCATGGCCTTCAAGCGCGCCGGCACTTCGGGCGTCCTGACCTACTTCGCGCTGGAGGCCGCCCGGCTGCTGAACAAGTAGGCCGATTTGTGCGCCCGCGGTCTTGCGCGGGCGTCGTTCGGGGCCATGTAAATGGACATGAGGACCATGAGTAACGCCCTGCCCGACCCTGCCACCGCCCCGGACCTGTTCCAGGGGGTTCTGACACGCCGCGTCGCCGCTTTCGTGATCGACGTGCTGATCCTCGGCATTCTCGCCACCCTCTTGACGCTGATCGGCGGCGTTCTCGGCTTTTTCACCTTCGGCGTAGGGTGGCTCGCCACCCTGATCATCGTGCCACTGGTGATCCTCGGCTACTATGCCGCCACCCTCGGCTCGCGGACCCGGGCGACGATCGGCATGCAGATGATGGATATCGTCCTCACCCCTACACGCGGCCGGCCGCTCGATGGCTGGGCTATCCTCATCCACCCGCTGATCTTCTGGGTCACCGTCTGGATCGCCTGGCCCCTGTCGCTGGTGGCGCTGCTGACGCCCCGCCGGCAAATGGTGCACGACATGATCGCCGGAACCCTGATGCTGCGGCGCTCCCCGATGGAGCGGCACTGGCGGAACATGGCCGGCGCGTAGTGGCGCCCCGCATTGCCGAGCCCGAGAACCGCGTCTAGACTAGCTTTCCGTCGAGCGACAAGCGGATGACCGATCAGACACCGGAAAATACCCAGCTCTTCCTTACTGCGGCGATGCCGTGCCCGTATCTGGCGGGCCGGCAGGAGCGCAAGCTGTTCACGCACCTCACGGGGCGGCGGGCGTCGAACCTCCACCACCTGCTCAGCGACAACGGCTTCCGCCGCAGCCAGAACCTGATCTACCGGCCGGCCTGCGACGGCTGCTCCGCCTGCCAGAGCGTGCGCATCGTCGCCGGCGAGTTCGAGCTGTCGGCGCGGTACCGCCGGGTGATGAAGCTCAACGACGACATCGATGTTGAAGTCTGCCCGCCCCGCGCCACCGCCGAGCAGTACGGCCTGTTCAAGCGCTACCTCGAGGCGCGGCATGCCGGCGGCGGCATGACTCAGATGAGTTTCGTCGACTACGAGTACATGGTCGAGGACACGCCGGTGCAGACCGTGCTGGTCGAATACCGGCAAAACTCGCTTCCCGAGCGCCCCCTCGTCGCCTTGGCGCTGACCGACGTGATGCCCGACGGGCTCAGCATGGTTTACAGCCTGTTCGAGCCCCGGCTGGCCGCGCGCGGGCTGGGAAACCTCCTGATCCTCGACCACATAAACCAGGTGAAGCTGGCGGGCCTCAGCTACGTCTATCTCGGTTACTGGGTGAAGGACTCGCCCAAGATGGCCTACAAGGCCCGCTTCCAGCCGCTCGAGGTGCAACGCGGCCCCCTCGGCTGGCGACGCCTCCTCGACTGACCTGCCGCGATGAGCACGATCAGCGTCACCATCGCCGACCGGGATGAGCTGTTCACCGCGCCCGAACTCGATCCCTTTACTGATCAGCTCGAAATCCTGTCCGGGGTCGAGCGGCTGCTCGATCAGATCGAGCACCTGCGCTCCCGGCCCGATGGCGGCACAGCGGAAATCCGTATGCCGGCGGACCAGATCACCCCCACCATCGAGCACGAAATCCGCGCCGCACTGATCGCCTACTGCCGGACGCGGATCATTCAGGCGCAACGCGACCTGCGGATCACCCGCCGGCATGGGGTACATTCGCTGTGGATCGGCTTGCCGATCCTTGCGCTGTGCATGGGTCTTTCGACTGCGGTATCCACCGCGTTCGGCACCGGCGGCTTCGGGAGCCTCCTGTCCAACGGCCTCGTCATTGCCGGCTGGGTCGCCATGTGGAACCCGGCAGAGGCCTTGCTCTACGACTGGTGGCCATATCGCGAGCGCATCATCCTGCTCACGACGCTGTCACAGATGACGGTCTCCGTCGTCCCGAACTGACCGTCTTTACGGCGCGGCCTCTTGCGACAGCCGGTCGACCTCCCTGCCGAACCCCGACATCTGCTCGCGGCTCTCGAACGCCCGCAGCGGGACGATGATCACCTCGGGCGGGGCCGTGATGAAGAGATGGTCCCCAGCTTCGGTCACGTCGGCAATCGCGTCATACGTAACGGCGTAGCTGCGCCCTGCGTCCGTAATCTCCAGACGATTGCCCCGCCGCGTCAGTTCCACCGCCCTCGCCGCCGGGATGCGGTGTCGCGCACGGCGCTGCACGTTCAGCGTCATCACCAGCGTGGCGATTCCCCAGAACGCAGCAAATAACACAGCCAGCGCAAGCCAGAAGCGCCAGCCGTATTCGGGCCCCACCCAATCGCGGGGCAACAGGGCCAGCACCACGCCCGCGGCCGCCAGCCACAGCAGGAACGCCCACTTGCGCCAGCCGGTCATCTCGCGAGGCAGCGCCTCATAGGCCAGCGCATCCGCACTGGTCAGTGTATAGGCAAGGCGCTCGAGCGGTGCGGTGTCCAAGCGTTTCCCGATCAGCCGAACTTGTTGTTGCGCGGGAAGCCAGTCGGCGCGAGCTGTCCCGAGTCAGCGCGGTTGCGGAGCCACTCGCGCAGTTCCGTCATCGTGCGCGTGTGGTTACGGCCCGAGGAGTCGGTCCACGTCAGGCCATCCGCCGCATTGAAGGTCTTGAGGTCCGAAAGACCGCCGTCCTTGTACTTCTGCAGCCTGAGGCCCTTGCCGCGTGTCATTTCAGGAAGCTGTTCGAGCGGGAAGATCACGAGCTTGCGGTTCTCGCCGATGACCGCGACGCTATCGCCGGCGACCGGCGCGATGATCCGCGCCTCCTCGGTGCCGGAGACGTTCAGCGCCTGCTTGCCCTTTCGGGTATTGGCGACCAGTTCGTCCTCAGCCACGACAAAACCGTTGCCGACATCCGAGGCGATGATGCGCTTCTGGCCGGGCCGGTAGACGAACAGGTCAACCAGATCCTGCCCCTCCTCGATATCAACCATCAGCCGCACCGGCTCGCCCTGCGAGCGGCCGCCGGGGAGCTTGTCGGGCGTCAGCGTATAGACCTTGCCGCCAGTCGAAAGCAGCAGCAGCTTGTCGGTGGTTTCGGCGTGGAAAAAGAGCTTCAGCCGGTCGCCGGTCTTGAAGCTCTTCTCGTCGATCTCCGAGGTGTGCCCCTTCATCGCGCGGATCCAGCCCTTCTCGGAGAGGATCACGGTGACAGGCTCGCGTTCGATCATCGCGGCGAACGACTCTTCGGCAATCGAGGCGTCTGGCGCATCGGCGAAATCGGTGCGGCGTTTGCCGAGCACCGTGCCCGGACCGTAGACCTTCTTCAGCTCGCCGATCTGCTTGGTGATCTCGCCCCACTGCTTGCGGTCGGAGCCGAGAAGACCCTGCAGGTGAAGCTGCTCATCGCTGAGCTTGTTGTGCTCGGTGCGCAGCTCGATTTCCTCAAGCTTGCGCAAGGAGCGCAGGCGCATGTTGAGGATGGCTTCGGCCTGGTTGTCGGTGAGGTTGAACGCCGCGATCAGCGACGCCTTCGCATCATCCTCCTCGCGGATGATGCGGATCACCTCATCGAGGTTGAGGTAGGCGACGATATAGCCGGCGAGAACCTCGAGGCGGCGCGCGATCTGCTCGAGTCGATGACCGGTGCGGCGGACCAGCACGTCCTTGCGATGTTCGAGCCAGGCGCGCAGCACCTCCGGCAGGCTCATCACGCGCGGCACCGTGCCGTGGTCGAGCACGTTCATGTTCAGCGACACGCGGACTTCGAGATCGCTGAGGCGGAACAGCTGCTCCATCAGCACATTGGCATCGACCGTGCCGGCGCGCGGTTCCAGCACCACGCGGATGTCGTCGGCGCTTTCGTCGCGCACGTCCTTGAGCAGCGGCAGCTTCTTGGCCATCAGCAGCTCGGCGATCTTTTCGATCAGCTTCGACTTCTGCACGCCATATGGGATCTCGGTGACGACGATCTGATAGACGCCGCGGCCCTTGTCCTCGGTGGTCCAGCGGGCGCGCAGGCGGAATGCGCCACGGCCGGTCGCGTAGGACTGGATGATGCTCGAGCGCGACTCGACCAAAATGCCGCCGGTCGGAAAATCCGGCCCGGGGATGAACTGGATCAGCTCGGCCGCGTCGGCATTCGGATTGTGGATCAGGTGCAGCGCCGCCTCGCACAGTTCCGCGACGTTGTGCGGCGGCACCGAGGTGGCCATGCCCACAGCAATTCCCTGGCTGCCGTTGGCGAGCAGGTTAGGGAAATTCGAGGGCAGCACGATCGGCTCTTCGGTCGAGCCGTCATAGGTGGGGCGGAAGTCGACCGCGTTTTCGGCGATGCCATCCAGCATGCGCATCGCCACATCGGTCATGCGGCTTTCCGTGTAGCGCATGGCCGCGGCCGGATCGCCGTCGATATTGCCGAAGTTGCCCTGCCCGTCGACCATCTCGTAGCGCATGGAAAAATCCTGCGCGAGGCGGACGAGCGCGTCGTAGATCGACTGGTCGCCGTGCGGATGGAAGGAGCCCATCACGTCGCCGACCACCTTGGCGGATTTCTTGTAGGCCCCGTCCGGCGCCAGCCGCAGCAGGCTCATGCCGTGCAGGATTCGCCGATGCACCGGCTTCAGCCCGTCACGGACATCCGGTAGCGCGCGCTGGGTGATCGTCGAGAGCGCGTACGAGAGATATCGCTCCTCCAGCGCCTTGCGGAGGTCGACGTCGTCGGTGATGGGCGTCGGGGGTGGAGCTACGGTCTTAGCGGGCATCGGCGTACTGGAACCTGCGAATCATCGCCGGAAGATAGCGGATCGGGCCGGTAGGCCCTACCCCGGCGGGCAATCGGCCACGGTCGCGGCGAAGGTGCCTGTGATCGCAGCCGGTCGCGTGAGGAAGACTGCAGCTATTCTCTATCAAACTGCAACGAGATCGACGTCCACAGAATTGTCTTTGGACTTGCGCGCCATATTCGCTATCGGTTGACCCACGAATCTGGGGTCTTGGTATGAAGCGATCGGCAGTCTGGGCGATGATTGTCATCGCCGCGTTCATTTTTGGACTGTTCACGGCGAACTACAGAACATTTCCCTGGCAGGTGATACAGCCCGCCGGGCAACAAATAGCCTCTCTGATGAGGTCAACAGGTCTTCTCCCGCCGGAACCCGAAACTGCTTCAGCGCCAAAGCCCGTTGCCGAGACAAAGCCCCAGCCGGAGGCTAAGCCTCAGCCGGAGGCTAAGCCTCAGCCGGAGGCCAAGCCTCAGCCCGAGGCGGAACGTCCGTCCGCAGAGCCCAAAAAGGAACCGCCGCCGGCCCGGGTGGTCACCCGGATCAACTCACAGCTGGTCAACTTCGACCTTACGACCGTCAACAACACCTCCCGTCGCCCCGGCGCCGGGGGCGGCATGGGGCTCACCGATGGTGGGGTGCTGATAGCGCGCGCGCAGGACAGCCTGATGCTGTACTACGACCGGGACGCCGATATCGTGCGTGACCTGCCCTTCGCGCTGCCCTCGCTCGACTATGCGAACTACCCGAAGCGCTTCCCCTCCGGCCGGAACGTGCCGCCCTACAACGTCCGCTACCACGATCTTGAGGTCATCAAGCGCGCCGACGGCGAACATGTCTTCGTCTCGTACATCCACTTCGACCAGGCAAAGAGCTGCTTCGTAACGCGGCTCGATGAGGCCCTGCTGCCCGACGGCTGGGCGTCGGCGACCGAAGGGACACTGGCGTGGCGCACGATCTTCGAAACGACCCCCTGCATGCCGCCTTCAGACATGCGCAATACCTTTGGCGGTCATCAGGCGGGTGGACGGATTATCGCCGCGCCGCAAGGTGGGCTCTATCTCAGCACCGGTGACTTCGAGTTCGACGGAGTCGACGGAAAGTTGCCGGCTGTTTCGCAGCTTGAAGGCGCGAGCTACGGCCGCGTCCTGCACATCAGCGACACAGGCGTCGTCACCGAGATCGTGCGCGGGTTGCGCAACCCGCAAGGCATGACGTTCGACACGCATGGAAACCTCTGGGCCACCGACCAGGCGCCCCAGGGCGGTGACGAACTCAACCTCATCGTTCCAGGAAAGAACTACGGCTGGCCCGATGTCGCCTTCGGCACCGGTTACGTCGCGGCCGAAAGCAATGCAAAGCTGTGGCCTCCGAACAAGCGGCAGGGCTGGCACGAGGGCTTCGAGCAGCCCAGGCACTCGTGGGTGCCATCTGTCGCACCGGCAGCCATCACCGTTTCAACGGGCATTTCCGACCGCTGGGAGGGAGATCTGCTGGTTTCAACCCTCGTGAACCAGGGCATTCGCCGCCTGCGCATGGATGGTGAGCACGTCATCTATGACGAGTACATTCCGCTTGAACGACGGACGCGCGACATCGCCGTGGCGGACGGACGCATATATCTGCTCTTCGAAGATGGCAGGCTCGGGTATCTGACACCGCTTGAGATGCTCGACTCCCGGCCCGCCAGCGAGCGAACCAGCCTGCTGACCGACTTGGGCTGTCTGCAGTGCCACGCGAACCCGGCAGTGCCCCGGCTGTCGCGCATCTGGGACCTCGATATCGCATCGCAGGAAGACATCACCTATTCGGATGCACTGGCGCGGATCGAAGGGAAATGGGCGCAGGAGTCGCTTTCGGCGTTCCTCGCCTCGCCGTCCACCTTTGCGTCAGGCACGGCCATGCCCGACCCCGGACTGTCCGCGGAACAGATCCCGCTGCTGATCCTCGAATTGCGCCGGATCAGGCAGTAGCCAGCGCAGCGACAAGGGCGTCCCGTATGGTCGGTGGCTCGATCTGGCGGGGCGACCAGACGTGCATGTCGAGGAAGTGGCCGGTGAGGCGGAAGCCGGCGGCGATGTCAGCCGGGCTCGCGCCGCCGCCGTCGACAAGGAAGGCGGGGAGGACCAGAAGGCGCGGCAGGTACGGTTCGGCGGCTGAGCGGGTCACAGCGCGGCCGGTCTTCGGCGAGACATGCGTCAGGTCCTCGACGCTGCCAGTCACTGCGCAACTCGACAGATCGAGCCCGAAGCCGAGCTCGTCCAGCAGCGTCAGCTCAAAACTGACCAGCGCCGCACCGAGAGTCAGCTGGGTCCGGCCCAGGTCCAGCGCGTGTACGGCCAAGCCAAGGAGCCGATCGTGCGGATCGCGTTCGGGCAGCAGCCGAAGGTGCTCGCAGACGAGTTGGCTGGCGTAGAGGCGGATGCGATCGGCGATGAAATCGGCGGCACGGCCCTCGGTGAGTTCCACGGTCATCGTGCCGAGGTGCTCTTCGAGCCGGGCGCGCCAGGTTACCAGGACGAGATTGCCTGCCTGCAGCGTCGCGGCGAGCTTGGGCGAGCGCCCGCCGCGAACGAGGCCGAGCACACGTCCCCGGCCCTCGACCATGATTTCGGCGATGACGCTGGATTCACCGTGCCGGCGGACGCCGATGATGAGTCCTTCACCGGACCACTGCATGGGTCACTTCTGGTGGGGGAATTCCAGCCCCATTTCGCGGTAGCGCTCCGGGTCGTCGCCCCACTTCTCGCGAACCTTGACAAAGAGGAAGAGGTGCACCGGCACCTCGAAGATTTCCATCAGCTCCTTGCGCGCGTCGGCGCCGATCGACTTGATGGTCTGGCCACCGGCCCCGAGGATGATCTTCTTGTGCGTGTCGCGGGTGACGTAGACCACCTGATCGATGCGGTACGAGCCATCCTTCTGGATGGTGAACTTCTCGGTCTCGACGGTGGCGTTATAGGGGATCTCGTCGTGGATCCTGAGGAACAGCTTTTCGCGCGTGACCTCGGCTGCAGTCAGCGCCAGCGTCAGGTCGGTGAGCTGATCCTCGGGGAAATGCCAGGGGCCGAGCGGCACGCGCTTTGCTGCCCAGTCGAGCAAATCGTGGACGCCGTGGCCCTTCATCGCCGAGATCATGAAGGTCGCCTCGAAGGTGATCCGTCCGTTGATCTTTTCCGACAGCCCAAGCAGCTTCTCGTGCGGCACGAGATCGATCTTGTTCAGCACGAGGACTTTTGGCCCCGTGACGTTTTCCAGCCCCTCGAGCAGCGCTTCCAGCTCAGGGGTGACGCCCCGCTCGACGTCGACGATCAGGGCCACGATGTCGGCATCGCCGGCCCCGGTCCATGCCGCATCGACCATCGCGCGGTCGAGCCGGCGCTTGGGAGCGAAGATGCCGGGCGTATCGATAAACACGATCTGCGACTCGCCCTCGGTGACGACACCGCGAATCTGCGCGCGCGTTGTCTGCGCCTTGTGCGTAACGATCGACACCTTGGTGCCGACCAGCGAATTCAGCAGCGTCGATTTGCCGGCATTGGGGGCGCCGACAAGGGCGATGAAACCGCAGCGGGTGTTCTCGGTGGGCGCAGGGATATCGTTCATGGTGTGTCGCGCCAGACTTTCTCTCGGATCAGGAATTTTTCGGCGGCCTTGTGTTCGGCGAGCTTCTTGGAGGGGCCGGTGGCGACCGTCTCGGGAAACCCGTCGAGGCGCACGGCAATGGTGAATTCGGGGGCATGGTCGGGGCCCTTGCGCTCGATCTGGTCGTAGAGCGGCGGGGCGAGGCCCCTGCCCTGCGCCCATTCCTGCAGCGTCGTCTTGGCGTCGGCGCGTTCGATCCCGGCATGGCCGACCGTGTCGCCGAACAGGCGCTCGATGATCTCGAAGGCCTTGCCCAGTCCGGCGTCGATATAGACGGCCCCGATCACCGCCTCGGCCACGTCGCCGAGGATGGCTTCCTTCTGCGCGCCGCCGGTGCGGGCCTCGGCATCGCCGAGGTTGAGTTCTGAGCCCAGATCCAGTTCACGCGCGATGGCGGCGCAGGTTTCCTTGCGCACCATGGCATTCAGCGACCGGCTGAGCTCGCCCTCGTTGGCGCGCGGCATGCGGCGGAACAGCATGTCGGCGACCACCAGACCGAGCACGCGGTCGCCCAGAAACTCCAGCCGCTGATACGACCGCTCGATGCGCTTTGCCGGCGACACGGAGCTCGAATGCGTCAGCGCGCGATCGAGGAGGTCCGGGTCGGCGAAGCGGTGGCCGAGCCGGGCCTCGAGCCTGTCGTGCACCCGGCCCTTTGACATCAATTGTAGATGGACTGGAACATGCGGTCCCAGCGGACGTTCGCCGGCCACTCCCAGAGCTGCCACGGCGGAATGTTGTTCTTGATCGAGAAGAACCGCGCCTCGGCCTTGCCGATCAGGGCATCGAACGGAACGTAGCCAACGGCGTTCAGCACGCGGCTGTCCTGGCTGCGATCGCGGTTATCGCCCATCATGAAGTAGTGGCCGGCCGGCACCAGATACTCGGCGGTATCATCGAGCGGGCCGTTGTCGGCGATTTCCTGGATGACGTGGCTGACGCCGTTGGGCAGCGTCTCGCGGAAGATGGTGACCGGAACGGATCGCATCTCGCTGTCGGTATCGGTGCCCTCGCCGAGCTTTTCGCGCTCGACCATCGTGCCGTTGATGTAGAGGCGGCCGGCCTTCATCTGAATGCGGTCGCCCGGCAGGCCGATGATGCGCTTGATGTAATCTTCGTTGGTGATCTCGTTGCGGAACACCGCCACCTCGCCCGTCTTCGGCTCGTTGAGCACGAAGAAGCGGCCGTTGAACGGCACCGTCACCGGGAACGAATATTTGCCGAAGCCCCAGGTGAATTTGGAGGCGACAAAGTAATCGCCGATCATCAGCGTCGACTGCATCGATGCGGTCGGGATGGAGAACGGCTGGAACAGGAAGGTGCGGAACACCAGCGCGATGAGCAGCGCCTCGACGACAACGATGATCGTCTCGCGGAGCTCACTCTTCTTCTTGGCCGGTTTTTCGGCTTTCGACATGGATTGGCTCATCTGTGAGGGACCTCGTGCGGCATGTGGTTACGGGAGCGCCGCGTCAGGGTCAACCGGCAGCGCTTCGATGATGACAAAGGCCTGTGCCATGCCGCCGTCGTCAGTAATGGTCAGGTGGATGTGGGGCGTCATGCCCTTGGGGACAAGGCGCGCCAGTATCTGTGCCGCGCCGTTTGTCAGCTGCATCGTGGGCTTGCCTGACGGGAGGTTCACCACCCCCATGTCGCGCCAATAGACGCCGAAATTGAGGCCGGTCCCGAGCGCCTTGGCGCAGGCCTCCTTGGCGGCGAAGCGCTTGGCGTAGGACGCCGCGCGCTGCGCCCGGCGGTCCGACTTCCGCCGTTCGATCTCGGTGAAACAGCGGTTCGTGAACCGCTCGCCGAAGCGCTCCAGCGTCTGCTCGACGCGGCTGATATCGGTGAGATCGTTGCCGATGCCGATGATCACTGCAGCCCCCGCGACCCCGGTTTCACCGCCGGCAGGGCGGCCAGTTCCGGGGGGAGCTGGTCGGCGGGATAGGCCGGCACCTTGTAGCGGGTGAGCGACACCAGCGGGACGCCCACATCGGCCTCGCCGCCCGAACGGTCGATCAGGCAGGCCGCGGCGACGACATTCGCCCCGATGCCACGGATCGCATCGATGCACTCGCGGATGGAAAGGCCGGTCGAGACAATGTCCTCAACGATCAGCACTTTTTCGCCCGGCTTCAGCTCAAAGCCGCGCCGCAGCTCGAACTTGCCTTCGACCCGCTCCGTGTAGAGCGCCGGAACGCCGAGATGGCGGGCCGTCTCATAGCCGGGGATGATGCCGCCAACGGCCGGCGAAACGATCTTGCTGACGTCGCCATAGCCCTCGGCGCGGAGCTTTTCGGCCAGCGCGCGGCACAGCTTTTCGGCCTTGTCCGGATACTGGAAGACGCGCGCCTTCTGTAGGAACACCGGCGAGCGGAGACCCGATGAGAGGATGAAGTGCCCTTCGAGCAGGGCGCCGCAATCGCGAAAAATCTGCAGAACGTCGTCGGTGGTCACGCGGATTCCTTTGCCGGTTCAGTATCGGTCCAGTCGATCTTCCCCAGCGCCTGTGCCTCGGCAACGGTGGCGCGCTGAACATCGGACAGGCCGGGTGTCAGCTTCAGGGTAGAGATTACGTCGGTCAGTTGCGAAAGGTCGCGAACCTCGAGCTCAAAGACGAACTTGTGGAAGTCCGGCGAACCCATCCGCATCGTCAGATTATGGATGTTGGCCTCGCAGGCGGCAATGGCCGCAGAAATCTGCGCCAAGGAGCCCGGCCGGTTCACGGCCATCATCGAGATCGAGACCTTGTGGGCCCGGTCCTCGCGCCCGGCAATATCCCAACGCACGTCGATCCAGGCGACGTCGGAATCGTGCAGTTCGATCAGCGCATCGGAGTGGATCGGGTAGATGGTGATCGGGCCCTCTGGCTTCATGATGCCGACGAGCCGGTCGCCGGGCACGATCCCCTCGGGCGAGAGATCGACGGGCGTATTGAAATTGAGCTGCGCGAGCGCCGCCTTGGCGCTGACCCCCGCGCGCGGATTTCCCGGCACGCGGAAGCGGAACATGTCGGTGCGCCGCAGAGCGAACCAGCCCTCGTGCTTGTCCGCAACGGGGAGGTCCATCTTCTTGTATTTGCGCTTGCGGACGCCCTTGACCTCGGCGAGCTCGGCCTGCAGCGCTTCGGTCGCCACCTTGCCCTCGCCTACTGCGATCAGCAGCTCGCGCCTGCTGGGGTAGCCGAGCACTTCCGCCAGTGTCTTGCCCTCGGCCTCGTCCAGCATCATGCCGTCGCGCTCGAGCGCCACGGAAAGGACGTGTTCGCCCAGCGCGTGGGCGCGCTGTTGCGCGGCCTGCCGGACGGCGCGGCGGATGGCCGAACGGGCCTTGCCGGTTGCTGCGATCGTCTCCCAGTTGGACGGTGGCAGGTGGTTCTGGTCGCGGATGATCTCGACTTCGTCGCCGGAGCGCAGCTGGGTGACAAGCGGCATGATGGCGCCGTTGATCTTGGCCCCGACGCAGGTGTCGCCGATGTCGGTGTGCAGCGCGTAGGCGAAATCGATGGGCGTCGCGCCCCGCGGCAGCGCAATCAGTCGGCCGCGCGGGGTGAAGCAGAACACCTGGTCCTGGAACAGTTCGAGTTTTGTGTACTCGAGGAATTCCTGCGACGTCGCGCCGGCCGTCAGGTGCTCGATGGTCGAGCGCAGCCAGGCGAAGGCTTTGCTCTCGCCTTCGACCTTGTGGAGGTCACCCGTCGCCCCCTCCTTGTAGAGCGCGTGGGCTGCGATGCCGTATTCGGCGATGCGGTGCATGTCCTCGGTGCGGATCTGCAGTTCGGCGCGCTGCCGCCCCACCCCCACGATGGTCGTGTGAATCGAGCGATAATCGTTGTGCTTGGGAACCGAGATGTAATCCTTGAAGCGCCCCGGCACGACCTTCCAGTTGGTGTGCACGATGCCAAGTGCGCGATAGCAGTCCTCCAGCGACGGCACGATGATGCGGAAGCCGATCATGTCGGACAGCTGCTCGAGCGCGATCGACTTGCGCTCGATCTTGGTGGCGATTGACCACGGCGATTTCACGCGGGCGGTGACCTTGGCGTCGATGCCGCTGTCCTTGAGCTTCTGGGAGAGCTCGCGCTTGATCGACGCGATGGTTTCGGCGAACTCCGCCTTCATCTCCTCGAGCCGCGATGTGATGGCGCGGAAGTGATCGGGCTGGAGTTGCTCGAACGCGAGGTTCTCCAGCTCGGAGCGCATGTCCTGCATGCCCATGCGGCCGGCGAGTGGGGCGTAGATTTCCATCGTCTCGGTGGAGATGCGATGGCGGCGCTCGGGCGACAGGTCCTTGATCGTGCGCATGTTGTGCAGGCGGTCGGCCAGCTTGACCAGCAGCACCCGCACGTCGGCCGAGATAGCCAGCAGGAGCTTGCGCAGGTTCTCCGCCTGCGCTTCCTCGCGGGAAACGAGGTTCAGCCGCTCGATCTTGGTGAGCCCGTCGACGATCTCGCCGATCTCGGCGCCGAACAGCTGGTCGATCTCGGCCCGGGTGGCATCGGTATCCTCGATGGTGTCGTGCAGCAGTGCGACGGCGATGGTCGCGTCATCGAGCTTGAGGTCGGTCAGGATCGCCGCGACTTCGAGCGGATGGGCGAAGTACGGGTCACCGGAGGCGCGCTTCTGGCTGCCGTGCTTCTGCATGGCATAGACATAGGCCTTGTTGAGCAGCGCCTCGTCGGTCTGCGGGTTATAGGACTGGACCCGCTCGACGAGCTCGTATTGACGCATCATAGGCTTGCCGCACTCCTCGCGGCGCCAACCCTACCGGATTGTCAGGCAAAGAAAAAAGGCGTCCGGCAGTGCCCGACGCCTTTTGAAATATAGACCAGTTCAGGCCGCGATCAATCGTCGCGACGCTCCGGCGGAGCAAGGCTCTCGATACCGCGCAGCAGCTCTTCTTCGCTCATGGTGTCGAAGGTGTCGCCATCGGGATCGGCATCGGTGTCCACCAGCGGGGCGGCATGGCGCTCCGGCTCGTCGACCTCGACGTATTTCTGCAGCGAGTGGATCAGTTCCTCGCGCAGGTCTTCGGGGGCAATCGCGCCATCACCGATCTCGCGGAGCGCAACGACGGGGTTCTTGTCGTTGTCGCGGCTCACGGTGATCTGCCCGCCGGCAGAAATCATGCGGGCGCGATGCGCCGCCATGAGCACGAGGTCGAAACGGTTCTCGACCTTCTGAATGCAGTCTTCGACGGTGACGCGGGCCACGGACGTCTCCAGGGTTCTTCACGGATGAACCGCGCTCATACACGACGCAGCGCGCAACCGCAAGAAAAACGGCCTAGCGTCAATACTAAGTATCGCTGAAAGCACAGCCGGATTTAGCAAGCAACTAGCATAAGACTCGCCCAAACCGCCAATGTCCGCAATTTCCCAGATGCAATTGTGTCGCAACTTTTTCCGGTTGCAATTGTCCGATAAATGGGGATGTAGTCACGCAAAGTTCTGATGGGGGGGCGCTTGCCGAATAGCGGCCCGCGGAACGCTGAAGGCTATTGCGACGAGTTGTCCCTGGATCAACGCCGGACTACTCGCCAACTGCCTGCCGAGGAGACACTATATGTCCATCGATCCACGGGAAAAGGTCGTCCTATTTATCGACGGCGCCAATCTCTATGCCACCAGCAAGGCTATCGGGGTCGATATTGACTACCGCCGGCTGCTCGCCGAATTTCAGAGCAAGGCATATCTGCTGCGCGCGTATTATTACACCGCGCTGCTTGAGGATCAGGAATACTCCTCGATACGGCCACTCATCGACTGGCTCGATTACAACGGCTTCACTGTCGTGACCAAGCCCGCTAAGGAATTCACCGATTCCCTCGGCCGGCGGAAGGTCAAGGGGAACATGGATATCGAGCTGACGGTCGATGCCCTCGACATGTCGCCGCACTACGATCACTTCGTGCTGTTCTCGGGTGACGGAGATTTTACCGCGCTCGTGGCGTCGTTGCAGCGCCGCGGCAAGCGGGTGACCGTCGTGTCCACCCTCTCGACGCCGACACCGATGATCTCCGACGACCTGCGCCGGCACGCCGATTTCTTCATCGATGTCGCCGATCTCGCGAAAACGGTCGGCCGGACACCGCCGCCGGAGCGGGCCCCGGCCGCCGACCGCACCGCAACTGTTGACCGGACGCCGGCGCACGCAGAGACTCGCCAGGACTGAGTCCATCGACGGTATATTGACGTGCCCGCTGCCGAACCGCCGCACGATTGTCCATTGTGCCCGCGGCTTGCGGCGTTTCGCGAGGACAACCGGCAAAAGTATCCCGACTTCTGGAACGCGCCCGTCCCCGGCTGGGGAGACGCGGACGCCAGCCTGATGATCGTCGGACTCGCGCCCGGTCTTAAGGGCGCCAACCGCACCGGACGGCCGTTCACCGGCGACTACGCCGGCGACCTGCTCTACGCGACGCTGCTGAAGTTCGGGCTCGCCACCGGCCGGTTCGAGGCCGATCCCGGCGACAGTCTCGAACTCAGGAACGCCCGGATCGCCAATGCGGTGCGCTGCGTGCCACCGCAGAACAAACCGACGCCGCTTGAGATCAACACCTGCCGGCAGTTCCTCGTCGGCACGATCGAGGCGCACCCGCCCCGCGCCTATCTGGCGCTCGGCCGGATCGCCCACGACTCACTCCTCTCGACGCTTGGGGAGCGCAAGTCGAGGTTCCCCTTCGGGCATGGCGCCGAACACGCGCTGACCGGCGGCGCGGTGCTTTTCGACAGCTACCACTGCTCCCGCTACAACACGAACACGGGCGTGCTGACGACCGCGATGTTCGAGGACGTGGTCGGCCGCGCGGCACGGTTCGTGACGAACTAGTCTTTCAGGCTGCACGCCGTGCGCGGCATGTCGAGCCGGAACGCCGGGAGCAGGCCGCCCTGCCCGATGGCGAAAGGGAACCTTACTCGGAAGGTCCGGCTGTCGCGGTTCTGGCTCTCGGGCCCGAGCCGGCGCGCCGATGCGGCGTCGATCTGCCCGACTCCGCAATTGGCGCGGAGCGGCTTGCAGGCCTCGCCGTCGGCACACATGAGCACCTCACCCTCGTAGGCAAGGATGCTGGTTGCGTCGACGTCGACGTGAAAGTCGAAGGCGGTGCCGCGGACCCCGATCATGCCGGTGGGCAGTGAAATTTCGTAGCGATCTTTCGCGGCCGTGCCGGTGACGAAGCGGAAGGTGCCCGAAAGCGCTTCGATCACGAAGCGCCCGGCGGAATCGTCGGCGCGCTGCAGAAAATCCTCGATCACCAGCGCCGAACGTGGGCCAATCACCAGCAGCGTCCCGTCATCGAACTTCACCTGCACCACACCGGCGGCGTCGGTGACGATGCGATCGCCGATGGCGATATCGTCGCCAACCACCAGCGTGCGGGTGGCAACAGCGGTTTCGATGGATGCTGCCGGATCGACGCCGAGGGCAGTGCCGGTGGCACTGGCAGGCGTGGCGAAGAACAGGGCCAGTGCAACCAACCCCAACCGCGACGCCATGCGCCTACCCCCGCCCGCCCTCTTTCATGATCCGGGACTTGTCGCGGTTCCAGTCGCGATTGCGCTCGGTCTCGCGCTTGTCGAAGGATTTCTTGCCCTTTCCAAGGCCGATCAGCAGCTTGGCGATGCCGCGCTCGTTGAAATAGAGCTTCATCGGCACGATCGTATTGCCGGCCCGCTCGACGCCCTGGCTGAGCCGGGCAAGGTCCTTCCGACTCACCAGCAGCTTTCGCGGCCGCCGCTCGGCGTGGTTGAAGCGGTTCGCCTGCAGATATTCGGGGATGTGAGCATTGATCAGCCACAACTCCCCGCGCTCGGGCGAGGCGTAGGATTCGGTGATCTGCGCCTTGCCGGTGCGCAGAGACTTCACCTCGGTGCCGGTCAGCATGATGCCGGCCTCGAGCGTGTCGATGATCTCATAATCGTAGCGGGCGCGGCGGTTTTCGGCGACCGCGCCTGTCACGATGAGCTTTGGTTTGCCGTCCTTGCTGGCCATCAGGCGGCCTTGAGCAACCCGGCATGATCGAGCGCGAAGTCGATAGCCTTCTGGGTCGCTTCCGTCACCGGCACGAGCGGCAGGCGCAGTTCGTTGAGGCAATGGCCGAGCCGGTGCGCCGCGTATTTCACGCCCTGCGGATTGGGCTCGAGGAACAGGTTCTTGTGCAGATAGACGAGCTGGCTCTGCAGCTCGCGCGCCTCGACATAGTTGCCCTGCTGGCAGGCGTTCTGGAACAGCGAACAGAGCTTTGGCGCGACGTTCGACGTCACGGAAATGCAGCCGTCGCCGCCGTGGGCATTGAAGCCTAGCGCCGTCATGTCCTCGCCCGACAGCATGATGAAATCATCGCCCAGCAGCGCGCGCTGCATGCTGGCGCGTTCCATGTTGGCGGTCGCGTCCTTCACGCCCACGACATTGTCATGCGCATCGCGCAGCCGCACGATGGTCTCAACCGTAAGGTCGACGACGGTCCGGCCGGGGACGCTGTAGAGGATCAGCGGCAGGTCGGTGGAGCTGGCGATGGCCGAGAAGTGCTGGAACAGCCCCTCCTGGTTCGGCTTGTTGTAATAGGGAACGACCGTGAGAATGGCATCGGCTCCGTGGTCCTCGGCGAAACGGGCGAGCGAGATCGCCTCCTCGGTCGAATTGGAGCCTGCCCCGGCAATCACCGGCACGCGCTTATTCGCGACATCGACGCAGATTTCGATCAGCCGGCGATGCTCGTCATGGGAGACCGTCGGGCTTTCGCCGGTGGTACCCACCGGCACGAGGCCGTGCGAACCCTCCCGGATTTGCCAGTCGACGAACGCCGCGAAGGCTTTCTCATCCACAGCCCCATCCTTGAAGGGGGTGATGAGTGCCGTAATTGAGCCTCGCAGCATGGGTATGTCCTCAGATCGAGCCGCCTCAGCCCTTGCGCCGGCGGTCTTGTGGGTTTTGCGTCTAAAAGTGGCCATAAGTCGTTCATGCCCCAGCCACAGTGGGGCACCATAGTTTTTCTCGTGCGGCGCCACAAGCAAGAGCGGGGCGCGGCGCAATGACCATAAAGGTCTGGCGGAAACCGAATGTTCAGCCCCTTGGGGCAGACTTGCGGCGACCGCGAGGGGTGGGGGCACCTTGATGGGTCTGTCTTGGGGACCAACAGGACTGTTCATATGCCCGTTTCACCGCGGGGGCTCGCTGGCCTCCTCACCGGCACTTCCATCGCCCTGCTGATTTTCGTGGCCAGCGGTCACGCGCCGTTTTCGTTTGGCGATTCGGATGCGGTCGCGCCCATTGCCGCCGCCATCGGTCCCGTTGCCCCCCATGTCCCGCCCGACGCGCTTGAAACCGGATCGATCGGTCCGGCGGTGCAGGCCAATCTCACTGCCTATGTGCCGCTCAAGGTGACGATGTCGCCCCTGCCGCTCGCCCTGCCCGAACCGCATGCTGGTTCCGAGCAGTTCCAGCAGGCGCTGGCGCTGCTCGAAACGGACCCCGTCGGCGCGTTCGAGCGCGCCGCCACTCTCAACTCCGCCGTCGAGAAACGCACCATCGAATGGGCCGCTATCTACTACGGCAGCGGCAAGGTGAACTATCGCGACGTGCTCGCCTTTGCGGCCGCGGCTCCCGCCTTCGCCGACACTTCGATCTTCCGCACCCGGCTGGAACAGGCCGTGCTGCGCGCCGATGCCGATGGCGCGACGATCATCGAAGCGCTGGGCGGCCGCCTGCCCAACACCATCGACGCGCAGATCGCGCTCGCCCTCGCCTATGTCGCCGATGGCCAGAAGCCGCGCGCCGCAGTCATCGCGCAGCAGATCTGGGCCAGCGAGTTTCTCGACAAGCAGCGCGAGGACAGGTTCTACAAGAAGCTCGGCGGACTGCTGATTGCGGACGATCACTGGGCGCGCGCCGTGCACCTGATGATGCACGACCGGGCCACCGCCACCGACCGGCTGCTGCCGTTCCTCACCGACGCGCAGAAGACCCTGGTCAAGGCGCGCTCCGCCGTCTCGCGCGATGCCAAAGATGCCGGCACCCTGCTCGAGGCGGTCGATGCCTCGCTGAAGACCCATCCGGTCTTCATGTACTCGCAGGTGCAGCAGGCGCACCGGGCAAAGGACTGGGACGGCGCCCTCGCCTGGCTTGCCAAGGCCACCGGCCCCCTGCCCGACGCCGCCGAATGGTGGAGTGAGCGGCGCGCCCTCAGCCGCGACCTGCTGGCGCAGGGCAAGACCGATCTCGCCTACAAGGTTGCGGCGGGGTATTCGGTCGGACCGGCGCCGACGCTGGTCGACGCACAGTTCCAGGCTGGCTGGATCGCGCTCACCGCGCTCAAGGATGCCAAGGCCGCGGCCGGGCATTTCGCCAGGATGCAGGGCGCAGCGACGACACCGGAATCGACCTCGCAGGCCTATTTCTGGCTTGGCCGGGCCAAGCTGACGGCCGGCGACAAGCTCGGCGCCAACGAGGCCTTCGCGAACGGCGCCGAATACCGCACCATTTACTACGGCCTCCTCTCGCGCGCCGAACTCGGCCAGCGTGGCGTGCTGCTCAAAGACATGCCCGACCAGACGCTGGTCGTCGAAGCCTTCGAGCAGAACGAAATCGTGCAGGCGGTGCGCCTTCTCGCCGGCAATGGCGAGGGCAAGATGGCCCAGCCGTTGCTGCGCAGCTTTGCCTTCGGGCTGGAGGACGGCGGCGAACTGCGCCTCGCCGCCGAGCTCGCCGACGAGATCAATGCACCGAGCCTCGCCATCAAGATCGCCGAGGACGCCGACAAGCGCGGCACGCCGCTCGATCTCGTAGCCTTCCCGCGCGACCGCCTGCCGGTCACGCATGTCGCCGAAGTGGATCACGCGGCGCTCTACGCCATCACCCGGCAGGAGAGCCATTTCCAGCTCGACGCCGTGTCCTCCGCCGGGGCTCGCGGGCTGATGCAGCTCATGCCTGGCACGGCGCGTGAGACCGCCGAAAAGGTCGGCGTGGAATACTCGAAATCCCGTCTCGTCACCGATGGCGCCTACAACGCGCTGCTGGGCTCCACCTATCTCGCCGCGCAGCTTGACCGCTACGAGGGTTCGCTCGTGCTTGCCGCGGCCGCCTACAATGCCGGCCCGGGCAACGCCAATAAATGGATCAAGGCGAACGGCGATCCGCGCGACACCGCGATCGATCCCGCGGTATGGATCGAGCAGATCCCCGTCAATGAAACACGCAACTACGTGAAGCGCGTGCTCGGCAACTACCTCGTCTATCGCAGCCAGCTCGGCCGCGACGACATCTCCATGCTCGAGGCGCTGCGGCGCATCCGCTGACCTTTCCATCCGGGAGAGTCAGCGGAACGCCCTCCCCCTGCCGCGGCGTGGATGCTAAAGATCAACCATGCTGTTCGGCCCCCGCACCGTTCCCAAGGACCACCCGGCTTTTGCCTCGCTCCCCATCCAGCGCATCGCTGTCGGCGGGGCGAATGAGCGCATCGCCGTCCACGTGGCGGGACGCCTCGCGATCGGGCGGGCCCCGGTCGTCTGCGTGCCGGGCTACCAGCGCAACATGTCGGACTTTTCTGACTTCGCTGCCCCCTTCCATCGCGCCATGGGCGAAGACTGGCCGGCGGTTCTGATCGATCTCAAGGGACGTGGCCGCTCATCGGATCGCGCCGACAAATCGCGCTATGTTTCCACCATCGATGCCGGCGACATTGCGCAGGTCTGCGCGGCCCTCTGCATCGAAAGCGCGGTCTTTGTCGGCCAGGGCTATGGTGGACAGGTGCTGATGGCGCTGGGCGCGCTCCGCCCGACCCTGATCGCGGGCACCGTCCTCATCGACGCCGGCCCCATGTCCGACCCGCGCGGCCTCGTCCGGCTGCGCAACAACCTGCGCGACCTCGACGGCAATCGCAGCGCCACGGGCTTGCGCAACATGTTCCGCCGCATGCTCGGCTCCGACTATCCCGGCGTGGCCGACGTCATGCTCGACCGCCTCGCCACCCGCACGCACTATCTCGACAGGCGCAGCCATGTGCGCCCGCTGTTCGATCCGCACCTCGTCAGCATGCTCGATGCGTTCGAGCACGATGACGTGCTCGTGGCGCAGTGGGCGCTGTTCGGCGCGCTGTCCGGCGTGCCCATGATGCTGATGCGCACCCAGCTCACCGACCAGCTGCGGCGCGACGTGTTCGAGGAGATGATGAAGCGGCGGCGCGATGCTGACGGCTACGTCGTCGAAGGACAGGCGTCGCCGGCGCTGCTGTCCAATGCCGAGGAGGTCGAGCCCATCGCCGACTTCGTGCGCGGCCTGTTCAAGCGCAAGTCGCGCGCCGCGGCGGCCGAGCGGGTCAGCGCCTGACCGGCCGCGCGGCCTGCGTCTTGCCCAGGCTGAGGTCGCGCGCCTGCTCCACCCACTTCTCCTTGGCGAGCCGCCCTTTGAGGGCGAGATGGGTGTCGATCCAACGCACGGCCTTCTGATCCCAGCTCGCAATCTGGTCGAAGTGATAGATGCCAAGCTGATGCAGAGATGATTCAAGTTGCGCCGTTACGCCCTTGATCTGCTTCAGGTTATCGGGCTCGCCGCCGCGTGGTGCCGGAAGGCCCGCGGGTCGCCCGAAGGCCACGTGTGTGGTTTCAAACTGCAGCCCCGAGGGATCAACCGGTTCCGGTGTATCGAGGAACGACTGCCGCTCGGCCTCGGGGGCCGCGTCGAAATCGAGCGGTGTGACCGCATCCTGATCGCGGGCGCTGGCTTCGCTTCCGGCGATTGCGGCGGCAGCTGCGGCGGTCGCCGAGGCCACGGCCGAGCGCGCGTTCGAGATGGACGCCTCGGCGTCGCCGGACTGTTCGGGAAGCTGCACCGGGCGGTGCGACGCGCCCCGGCGCGGTTGCCAGTGACCGCCTTCGATGTCGCGCATCGCGGCGCCTTCATCGACGGCGGCGCGCGGCACATCAGCGTCGGACGGCGGCACCGGCATGCCGAGTTCGGGGTCGATCTCGAGTTTTGGCTC
>Ga0073904_10000892_pt1 | contig 21931 bp, 21 predicted proteins | sample KloWWTrecipitate_FD_66668 | JGI IMG/M metagenome (GOLD analysis project Ga0073904, IMG submission 66668) | Active sludge microbial communities from Klosterneuburg, Austria, studying microevolution and ecology of nitrifiers - Klosterneuburg... | ecosystem: Engineered > WWTP > Aerobic digester >... | reverse complement strand
CGGAAGCCGCGAATGGTTGGCTTCGTTGAATTTGGCGAGCAGTTCGCGCATCGTGGCGCTGTCGTCGATGGCGATGATGTCGGCCCGCGGCACCATCACGTCATCGACCCGCAGGTCGGAAAACTTGATCAGGTTGCGCATCATCGACCTGGTTTCCTGGCCGGGACCGTCCTGCGGATTCTGCGCCTGGTGGGTGTCGATGACGCTTTCAAGGTCCTCGCGCAGGCCCTTGTCCCGGGAGGCGGAAAACTTGTTCAGGAATTTCCGGAGAAAACCCTCCCCGACGGGGACGGGCGGCGGTGTCGTTTCGTTACTCATGGTGTATAGGGATTTCCCATTCCCAGTTCGGAAAGTATCATGATTTCGCGGGCCTCCATGGCCCCGGCTTCGTCATCGTTTTCATGGTCGTATCCTAGCAGATGCAATACGCCGTGTACGATCAAATGCGTGACATGGTGAGCGAAGGGCTTTTTCTGCGCCAGCGCCTCCCGGGAAATGACGCCGTAAGCCAGCGCAATGTCGCCAAGGGGCCGGGGTTCGCCCGCCGGTACCGGGGCTGCGGCTGGAACCGGAAATGACAGGACATTGGTGGGCCCTGCCTTGCCGCGCCACTGCCCGTTCATCTCGGCAATCCGCGCATCCGAGGTAAAGAGCAGGCCGATTGCCACATCATCGTCCGGCAGCACGGCCAAAACCGCAGTTCGGGCAAGCCCGCGGAGATTGGGAACCGCGCGCCATTCCCGGTCGTCAATACTGATGTCGAGGTTCATCGCGGTTGGGAGAGACTTTTGACCTTGGCTCCCAGCTTGTCATAGGCGGCAACAATCCGTCCGACCAGCGCGTGCCTGACGATGTCGCTGGTGGAGAACCTGATTTGTTCCGTGCCCTGAACCCCTTTCAGGACCCGCAGGGCGTCGTCCAGGCCGGAACTTGCGCCAGACGGCAGGTCAACCTGGCTGGGGTCGCCGGTGATCACCATGCGGCTGCCTTCGCCGAGCCTGGTCAGGAACATCTTCATCTGCTGCGGCGAGGTGTTCTGCGCCTCGTCGAGAATGATGAAGGCGGACGCCAGGGTGCGGCCGCGCATGAAGGCAAGCGGCGCGATTTCAATCTGGTTCTCGGCCAGGCCCTTGGTAACCAGCGCCGCCGGCATCATGTCGTAAAGCGCATCATAGAGCGGGCGCAGATAGGGATCGACCTTGTCCTTCATGTCACCGGGCAGGAAGCCCAGGCGTTCGCCAGCTTCGACGGCCGGGCGCGACAGGATGATCCGGTCCACTTCGCCATTCATCAGGGCTTCGGCCGCACAGGCGACCGCCAGATAGGTCTTGCCCGTGCCCGCCGGGCCGATGCCGAACACCAATTCGTTCTTGCGTATGGCTTCCACATAATTTTTCTGCATGGGCGTGCGCGGCATCACCAGCTTGCGCCGCGTGCGCACCGTGCCTTCCTTGACCTCCTTGTCATGAACCGACTGATTCATGCGGATTGCCCCTTCAACTTCGCCGCGGTTGACTTCAAGGCCGCGGCGCGCCCGCTGGTAAAGTTGTGATAGCACGTTCTTGGCGCCGTCGCGCGCCGGGCCCATGCCGCGGATCGACACGCGGTTGCCGCGCGGCGTGATGGCCACGCCCATGCGGTGCTCGATCAGGGCGATGTGTTCGTCGTGTTCGCCGAATAAAAGTGAGAGCAGGCGGTTGTCGTCAAAAGCGAGGGTGAGTGTGTCGTGGTCGTCCGCACTGGGGCTGGACTTGAGCGTTGCGAGCTGGGCGGCACTGGCTTGCGAATTCAACTGTGGCTTTCTCCTGTTGTTGCTTCCGACCTCAGAATCATGCTTCGACCAATTCAATATGGCCCGAAAGGCTGTTTGTGCCAACACTATCTATTTTAACCTCCAGAACAGCCCCAATTTGGGCCTTTTGGCCATTGACGTGTACCGGCTGCAGGTATGGTGAACGCCCCATGAGCTGACTTGGTTCCCGGCCCGGTTTTTCAAGGAGAACCGGCAAGGATCTGCCCACGCAGGAGCGGTTGAAGGCGGTTTGCTGGGCATGGATCAGGGCCTGGATGCGGGCCAGCCGCTCGGCCACCACCTCATCGGGCACCTGATCGGGATCCTCGGCGGCAGGCGTCCCGGGTCGCGGCGAATACTTGAAGCAATAGGCGCTGGCGTAACCCACCTCTTCAATGAGAGTCAGGGTATCTTCAAAATCCGCATCCGTTTCGCCGGGGAAGCCCACGATGAAATCACCCGACAGTGCCATGTCGGGCCGTGCCGCCCGAACCTTTGCGACAGTGTCCATGTAGGCGGCCGTACCGTGGCCCCGGTTCATCGCTTTCAGGATGCGGTCGCTGCCGCTTTGAACCGGCAGATGCAGGAAGGGCATGAGCTTCGGGTTGCTGGCATGGGCCTCGATCAACGCTTCGTCCATATCCCTCGGATGGCTTGTGGTATAACGCAAGCGCTTGATACCGGAAATGTGTGACAGCTTTGCGATGAGCCCCGCCAGCGACAGGCCCTCGCCGTGATAGGCATTGACGTTCTGTCCCAGCAGTGTGATCTCGCGTACCCCCGCATCGGCAAGCCTGCGGGCTTCCCGTTCGATCTGTGACGGCGGGCGCGAGAATTCGGCGCCGCGCGTATAGGGCACCACGCAGAAGCTGCAGAACTTGTCGCAACCCTCCTGCACCGTGAGAAAGGCCGAGACATTCCGGTTGAGGACCCGGTTAGCATTCTGCTGTTCCAGCGCCACGAACTTGTCTTCCGCCGGAAACTCCGTTTCGACAATCGGGTCACCTGTTTTGAGCCGCCGCGTGATGAGGTCCGGCAGGCGGTGATAGGTCTGCGGGCCAAAGACCAGGTCAACGGTCTTGGCCCGGCGGATGATCTCCGCCCCTTCCGCTTGCGCCACGCAGCCCGCCACTGCTACCAGCATCTCGCCGCCAGACTCTGCCTTGGCTGTCTTGAGGCGCTTCATCCGGCCAAGTTCCGAATAGACTTTTTCCGCCGCATGCTCGCGGATATGGCAGGTATTGAAGATCACCAGATCGGCCAGATCGGGAACTGGCGTTTCCGCATAGCCCATGCCCTTCAGCGTATCGCGCATGCGCTCGCTGTCATAGACATTCATCTGGCAGCCATAGGTTTTAACGTAAACCGACTTTGGGGTCACAGTCATGGCCGTGTGCTAGCTCATTTTCGCCCGCCCGTGAAGCGTGTCCACCAGGCCGCGCCTGACCGCCTCTTCCGCCTTTTTGGCCAGGGTTTTCCGGTCGCCATGATCGGCCGTGGAGAGCGGCGCATGGCAGACGATGTTGACCTCGATTGGCCCCTGGGCCATGGCGGCCCAGAGATGCGGCGGCATCTCCATGTCGCCATACCAGGCATAGAGCGGCCGCAGATGGCGCGGCATCGGCAGGGCCCGGTGACCTGTATAGACAACGCTCAGGGGTTGAACTGCGACATTGGAATTTTCTACAGCCGAAAAGAAAGTTGATTTGAAGGGAAGTACCCGCGTGCCGTCGCCCGAGGTGCCTTCCGCAAACAGCACCAGCATGTCGCCGGCTGCGAGCCGCTCGCGCATTTCATCGCGTGAAGCGCGGCTCGTGTGGCGTCGCGCGCGATCAACAAACACGGTGCGCTGCAGCCGCGCCAGCGCCCCGAAGAAGGGCCAGGTATTTATATCATGCCTGGCAATGAAGGACACCGGCGCCAGCGAACTGAGGATCACGATATCAAGCCAGGACACATGATTTGCCGCAAATATCGCCGGCCCCTGCCGCAGCGTTTCGCCGTCGCGCCTCACCCGGACCCCGAGGATGCGAAGGACGAGGCGGTGGTAATGCATGGGAAAGCGCCGGGCCATGCGCGGCCAGAACCAGATGAAGAGCTGCTGCACCGGCATGAGCGGAAGCGTGACGCCGGCAAAGGTCAGCAGCACCAGCGTGGCGCGGAGCCGGCTCATGTCATATACCCTTGCGCATGATGAGAGCATCTTCGCGTTTGCCATCGCTGCGCGCGTAATAGTTTTTCCGGGCGCCGGCTTTTTCAAATCCGCTGGATGCATAGAGCGCGAGGGCCGCATGATTTGAAACGGCGACTTCAATGAACAGGGACTTCACGCCGCCGCTCTTGAGCACACTTTCGAGGTGCTGCATCAGCAGCTTGCCATGCCCCTTCCGGCGAAATTCCGGGCGGGTGCAGATTGTCAATACCTCCGCTTCATCAACGGCTGTGCGAAACAGCACGAAGCCCATCGGGTTGTTCTGGCTTGAAACAAGAATGGCCTGCGTGCCGGGAACTGCCAGCATACCGTGGAAATCCGTTTCACTCCACCGCGTCGCGAAACTTTCACCATGAAGTTCCGCCAGCAGTTTTGCCGCCGCTTGCCCCATCGTGCTGAACGAAATTTTCATGGCCTGCGGCTTCACATCCGGCGGTCGCAAGTAAAGCGGTTCCGGCGGCACAGGGGATGGCGGAATGCTCGCAGCGAGTTTCACAAAATTCCTGGCAACCGGCAGGTCACCGGCATCACTACGCACATGTTGCTTGTCAGTCTTTTCCAGCAGCAGGTCTGCCGCTGTTCCAAGCATCTTCACCGGATAAGTTGGTATGAGTTTGTGTGCTTCAGCCAGTTTGACAATGACCGGCGCGATCAACTCACGTCCCGATGCGTCATAAGACGCGAAATAAATTTCGTTGGCCCGCGCATCTGCTGCAACCACGGTGGGAAGATCGCCTGCCGTTTCATTGCAGGCGATTGCTGCCAGAGAATTGATGCCGGTGACGGGAATGCTGAGCGCAACGCCCAGGCCCCGCGCCATGGCAAGCCCGATGCGGACCCCGGTGAAGGTGCCGGGGCCTATCGTGACCGCGATGCGGGCAAGGCCTTTGAACGCAACGCCCGCCGATGCCATGGTTTCCTGCACCATGGGCGCCAGGGCTTCCGCCTGGCCCCGGTCCATGAAGTCATGGCGCGAAGCCAGCACGAGCCCGGGGCCAGCGTCATAAACGCAGACCGAGCAGGCCGCCATTGAAGTGTCCAGGGCAAGAGTAAGCATTACGCTGCTTGATAGGCCGCAATGATGAAAAGATGCAAGTTCACGCGCTAGGGATGAATAACGCCCTTGCGCAGGATCAGGTTGCCGTAAAGCCTTCGTTCGCCCGAGGCCACGATGGCGTAGCAGGCCTTCACCCGGTTATAGAAATCCGAGCCCACCAGTACCGAAATTTTTTGCTTTGGCTCGTATTTTTTAAGGATCTTTTCAAAGTCCGCAAACACCGGCTCCAGGCGTTTGGCGTCCCCGCCGGCCGCCGGCCGGAACACGGCTTCGGGGACGAATGCGTCCACCGGCATCACCGAGAGGATGGCTTCGACAATCCGCGGCGCATCGTGGCCATCCATGCGCACCAATCTCCTGGCGTCCGTTTCAGCCGGATAATTGCCGTCCACCACGGCAATCTCGTCGCCGTGCCCCATGCCGCGCAGCACCGCCAGCAGCTCCGGCCCCAGCACCGGATCAATGCCCTTGAGCATTTAGAACGCCTCCTTGAACAGCACGTCACGGTCGATGATGTAATTGGCGAAGAGCGAAAGGCTGGCGGCCCCCATGGCGCGCGCGTCGGCCCCGATGCTGCCCTCTTCGATGCTGAATGGCGGCAGCCCGCGCAGATCCTGTCGCGAAAGGGCGGTACGGGTTTTTTGCACCAAGTCGGTCCGCACCTTGGCGGGCATCGCACCGTCAATGATGATCGCATCAAAATCGATGATCGACATGGTGGCCACGGCGGCGAAGGCGAGGCTCCTGGCGGTTTGCTCGAGCCAGACATCAAGAGCTGGGCCAATCTCACCCCAATCCTCGGGCGAACGCGCAAGCAGCATGGGATCTCGCCCCTCCGCCTGCAGGCGGTTCTCCAGAACATAGAGACTGGCGTTGTGGGTCAGTTGCTGCGGGCTGCCGTCGGGTGTCATCATCGGAAATGAACCAAGGGCCCCCGCATAGCCAGCCTTCCCCGGAAAAATATGGCCGTTGATGACAATCCCGCCGCCGACAAAATAGCCGACGAAGAAATAAGCATAGCTGTTGAACCGGTTTCCCCTGCCAAACAGCAGCTCGGCCGCACAGGCCGCCGTTGCGTCATTGCTGAAATGCACCGGCCAGCCGCCCAGCTTGGCAATTTCTGCGGCAATATCGAAGTCGCGCCAGGCCTCCAGAACCTCATGCGAGGCGCCTATCTCTTCTTCCCAGTTCCAGAGCTCGAAGGGTGTTGCAATGCCGAGGCCGCTGATCCGGCTCTTCTGTTCCGGCGAAAGGCCCGACAATAGGCCCTCAAGTTCGACCGCAACAAAATCCATGATCTTTTGCGGCGTGGGAAAAACATAGGGCTGGTGCACCTTGCGCCGCACTTTCCCGGTGAGGTCCAGCAAGATGAGATCGCCGGAGCGCCGCCCGATCTTGAGGCCAATGGAAAAGGCCCCGTCCGGGTTGAGCGAAAAGGGCACAAGCGGCTGGCCAACCTTGCCGCGCTGCGGCGTTTCCTTGATCAGGAGCTGGTCGGTTTCCAGTTGCCGGACGATGACTGAAACCGTTTGTGCCGAAAGCCCCGTCAGCCGGGCGATCTCGGCCTTGGGCAGGCTGCCATGCCGGCGGATGAGCGAAAGGGCCAGGCGTTCATTGTAGAGGCGCACGCCGTTTTGCGTCGTTCCACGGGCCAGCGTGGGGCCTTTGCCCAATACCTGCCCGCCAATCGCCCAATCCATCGTCACGCCCGTCCACCTGTTTGGAATTTATGCAAATGGCCCGCAGGTTGCTGAAATTTTGACTTTCCCGTAGGGGCAGAACCTTGTCAATCAATAAATCACGCGGATTTATTTATTGACTCTTGGCAAGGAATTCGCTCAATTCCGCAAATGGAACAGGACTCACCGGCATGATCCTGACTCCGCTTCGAGAAGTGACTGGACTTAAATCGTCGACGAAGTTAGACTAAATTTTACATAAGTAATAAGACTTATGTATGTAATTGTACTTAACTAAGCCCAAAAATGGGCGCGTACCATGGGAGAATCATAGTGAAAACAATTCTGAAATCCGCTGCCGCAGCCGCTGTCTTGCTCAGCTTTGCCAGCATTGCCCCGGCTCAGGCCGCCGGCATTGGCGCCTGCCTCATCACCAAGACCGACACCAATCCCTTCTTCGTCAAGATGAAGGAAGGTGCGACCGCCAAGGCCGCCGAACTCGGCGTTGACCTCAAGGCTTATGCCGGCAAGGATGACGGCGACAATGAAGGCCAGGTTGCCGCTGTTGAAACCTGCATCGCCGACGGCGCTAAAGGCATTCTGATCACGCCGTCTGACACCAAGGCCATCGTGCCGACCATCCAGAAGGCCCGTGATGCCGGCATTCTGGTGATAGCACTTGATACGCCGCTTGACCCAATCGAAGCAGCAGACCAGACCATGGCCACCGACAACTTCCAGGCCGGCTTCCTGATCGGCGCCTATGCCAAGGCAAAGCTCGGTGATGCCGCCAAGGATGCCAAGATCGGCTTCCTCGACATCAACTCCAAGCAGGTCACCGTTGACGTGCTGCGCGACCAGGGCTTCATGAAAGGCTTCGGCATCGACGTGAAGGATCCGAACGTGATCGGTGACGAGGATGATCCGCGCATCGTTGGCCACGACTACACCGACGGCAACCCTGCCGGCGGGCGCAAGGCCATGGAGAATCTTCTCCAGATCAATCCGGACATCAACGTGATCCACACCATCAATGAACCGGCCGCCGCCGGCGCCTACGAAGCGCTGAAGGCTGTTGGCAAGGAAGGGCAAGTGCTGATCATGTCGGTTGACGGCGGTTGCCCCGGCGTGAAGGACGTGGCTGCCGGAATCATCGGCGGCACCTCGCAGCAGTATCCGCTGCTCATGGCTTCGATGGGCGTTGAAGCGATCAAGAAATTCGCCGACACCGGCGAGAAGCCAGGCGTCACCGAAGGCAAGAACTTCTTCGACACCGGCGTTGCCTTGATCACCGATGCGCCGGTTGAAGGTGTTCCTTCCATCGACACAAAGGAAGGCCTCGCCAAGTGCTGGGGTTGATCTCGGGCAAATTTCAGTGAATGATAACTGAAACACGGAAGGGCGGCCCACGTGGCCGCCTTTTCTATAATAAGCGAAGGCGTGGAAAAACGCGGGGCAGGGAGTTGGGAATGGCCAAAGCGCAGGAATTTGAAAAAGTTCTCGAACAGAGCGACATGTCGGCAGCCTCGTTCGAATCGCACATAAAATCCCCGCTCGAGAAAGCCCAGCATTTCCTGCATTCAAGCCAGGCGGCGGTGCCGCTCATCGTGCTCATACTTTCGATCGCCGTCTTTGGTATCCTGGTCGGCGGCAAATTCTTCAACGCCTTCTCACTGACCCTCATTCTGCAGCAGGTCGCCATTGTCGGCATTGTCGGCGCGGCCCAGACGCTGGTCATTCTCACCGCCGGCATCGACCTGTCGGTCGGCGCCGTCATGGTGCTCTCCTCCGTCGTCATGGGGCAGTTCACCTTCCGCTACGGCATACCGGTCCCTATCTCGATTCTTTGCGGCCTTGCGTGCGGCGCGCTGTGCGGCTTCATAAACGGCTGGCTGATCGCCAAGATGAAACTGCCGCCTTTTATTGTGACGCTCGGCACCTGGCAGGTCTTCAACGCCACCAAGTATCTCTATTCAAAGAACGAAACGATCCGCGGCCAGGATATCGAAGCCCAGGCCCCGCTGTTGCAGTTGTTCGGCATCCAGATCAAATTTGGCGGCGCGGTCATTACCCTCGGCGTCATCTTCATGGTGCTGCTGGTGGTCTTTCTTTGGTACATTCTCAATTATACCGCCTGGGGCCGCAGGCTCTATGCGGTGGGCGATGATCCCGAAGCAGCTCAACTCACCGGTATCCGCGTCGACCGCATGCTGATCGCCGTCTACACGCTTTCAGGCCTCATCTGCGGCTTTGCCGGCTGGGTGCTGATCGGCCGGATCGGCTCTGTCTCGCCAACGTCGGGCGAATTCTCCAACATCGAGTCAATCACCGCCGTGGTGATCGGCGGCATCTCGCTCTTCGGCGGACGTGGCTCCATATTGGGCATGATCTTCGGCGGCCTCATCGTCGGCGTTTTCTCCCTGGGTTTGCGCCTTCTCGGAACCGACCCGCAATGGACCTACTTCCTGATCGGCGTCCTCATCATCGGCGCGGTTGCAATCGACCAATGGATCAGAAAGGTTTCGGGTTAAGCATCATGGCAAAGAAAGCAAAAGCAGACGAGCCCGTTCCGCTTCTCACCGCCCGCGGCCTGGTCAAGCGCTATGGCCGCGTCACCGCCCTAGACCACGCGGACTTCGATCTTTACCCCGGCGAAATCCTCGCCGTGATCGGCGACAACGGGGCGGGAAAGTCATCACTCATCAAGGTGATTTGCGGTGCCGTGCTGCCGGACGAAGGCGAGATCAAGCTCGACGGCATGACTCTGAATTTCAAGTCGCCCATTGAAGCCCGTGATGCCGGGATCGAAACCGTTTATCAGAATCTCGCCCTGTCGCCGGCACTCTCCATTGCCGACAACATGTTCCTTGGGCGTGAAGTGCGCAAGCCCGGCTTGCTCGGAAGCCTCTTCCGCATGCTTGACCGTTCGACGATGGAGCGGCGCTCCCGCGAGAAGCTCACGGAGCTCGGCCTCATGACCATTCAGAACATTGGCCAGGCGGTTGAAACCCTGTCCGGCGGCCAGCGCCAGGGTGTGGCCGTGGCCCGCGCCGCGGCCTTTGGCTCAAAGGTGATCATCATGGATGAACCTACCGCTGCCCTGGGCGTGAAGGAATCCCGCCGCGTCCTTGAACTGATTCTCGACGTGAAGCGCCGCGGCCTGCCCATCGTGCTGATTTCCCACAACATGCCCCATGTCTTCGAAGTCGCCGACCGCATTCACATTCACCGCCTGGGCCGGCGTCTCTGCGTCATCGATCCCAAGAAATACAGCATGTCGGATGCGGTGGCCTTCATGACCGGCGCCAAGACCCCGCCCAAGGAACTTCTGGCGGCCTCATAGGGTCCGGGCTTCGTAGGCCAGTTCAGCGAATTTCGTGCGCAGCGCCGCTGCGGTGAAAACCGGCGTATGGAATTCCATCCGCAGGCTCTGCTCGTGCAGCCCAATTTCCGCGCCATCCGGATCAATCGCCAGAACCCGCCAGGGTCCGGGCTGGGCCTTCAAAATCTTCGTGGCATAAAGATGGATGGCTTCCGCATGATCATTGTTCATGTGTTCGATCGCTGACATCTCCAGGGCCTCCATTTCCGTAGCAACCGGAAACACCTCGTCCGGGGTTAAGGTTTCAATGCGGCCGAAGCCGGCAACCCCATGGATGGCCGTGGGGCTCAACCGCCAGAAAGAGAAATCGGGAAAATCCGCATAAAGTGCAGCCTGCGGATGGCGCGCCAGATAGCGCCGCCTGAGGTTGGCGTCTTCAACCCTTTCAAAGCGCCCCAGCACGGTCACCCGTGGGCCCACCAAGGCGTCTCCTTTAGCCGGAAGCTCGCCTGCCAGTACGCTGCCCCGGGCATCCACCTCAAGGTTTTGCGTGTGCCAGGCCAGGCGTGAAATCAGGATAAGAGGCCTGCCGGCACCGTCGGTGGCGATGTTTGCCAGGGAGCCATAGGGCGTGCCGTCGCCTCGCGTCAGGGTGGAAAGCGAGCAGGTTCGTGCCCGGCGCAGTAGCTGGCGCATGGCGGTTGCAGAAAAGCTTGGTTTTTCAGACATTTAATCAACATTACTCATTTGTCATGCAGGCCTTCTTTGCGGTTTGCCACAATTTGTTCTAGTTTCATCCATAGAGGCGGCCGACAGGATCAACAACGGAATGAACAAGAAAATGGCAATGATTGCATTGGTCGACGACGATCGCAATATTCTGACCTCGGTGGGCATGGCGTTGGAAGCTGAGGGCTATGCGGTCCAGAAATACAATGACGGGGCCGCGGCTCTCCAAGGCCTGCAGGACCAGCCGCCGGACATGGCGATCTTCGATATCAAGATGCCGCGCATGGACGGCATGGAACTGCTCCGCCGCATCCGCCAGAAAACCGACCTTCCGGTGATCTTCCTCACTTCCAAGGACGACGAGATCGACGAACTCTTCGGCCTCAAGATGGGGGCCGATGATTTTATCAAGAAGCCCTTTTCCCAGCGCCTGCTGGTGGAGCGGGTGAAAGCGGTTTTGCGCCGCGCCGGAGCCAAGGATGGCACAGCACCCGTCGTCGATGCGGCCAAGGTCATCGAGCGCGGCAAGCTTGCCATGGATCCGGACCGCCATTCCTGCACCTGGGACTCAAGGCCCGTCACCCTCACCGTCACCGAATTCCTCATCCTGCAGTCGCTGGCCCAAAGGCCGGGCATTGTGAAAAGCCGCGATGCCCTGATGGATGCCGCCTATGATGACCAGGTCTATGTGGATGACCGCACTATCGACAGCCACATCAAGCGCCTGCGCAAGAAATTCAATCAGGTCGACGAGGCCTTTGATGGTATTGAAACCCTTTATGGTGTTGGCTATCGTTTCAAGGAACAATAGGACGTCCCCCCGTGTGAGGGTGCGAAATGCTCGATAAGACTGCCGCACCTGAGGCCCTTGAACGCAGCGAAAGCGACGAGGGCCAGGAGGTTGAAAGTTTCGACCTGCCCGCCGAAGGCCGCCGCGGCCTCTTGCACCGCTTTGCCCCCCAGCGGCTGGTCAGCCGCATCGTTCTCCTCAATCTTCTTGGCCTCGTCATCCTGGTCACCGGCATTCTCTACTTCAACCAGTTCCGCCAGGGGCTGATTGACGCCCGCGTGCAGAGTCTCACCACCCAGGCCCAGATCATAGCCGCTGCCGTGGCGGGATCGGCCAGCGCCGATACGGGTTCCATCGTCATTAACCCGGATTCGCTGGAAGACTACGCCGATCCCTATGCGCCCGATGCCGACCAGCTCGACAGCCTTGATTTCCCCATCAATCCGGAAACCACCGGCCCGGTGCTGCGCCGCCTGCTGGCCAACTCAACCATCCGTGGACGGATAATCGACCCCGAGGGCAATCTCGTCGTTGACAGCAGGTTCCTCTACGGCGGCGGCGACATCATCCAGTCTGATCTTCCGCCCCGCAACGCCCAGCCGCCGAACATCCTCATTCGCTGGTGGAACGCGGCTTTTGACTGGTTCTTCGCCTATGACTATCCGCTGCAGCGCGAATACAGCCTCGACAACGGCAAGGATTTCCCGGAAGTGGCGGCTGCCCTCAACGGCGCCGTGGTGAGCGTGGTGCGTCTCGATGAAAAGCGCGACATCATCGTTCTGGTGTCGGTTCCGGTGCAGCGTTTCCGTGCGGTCCTCGGCGCCCTGGTGCTCTCCACTTCGGGCGGCGAAATCGACGACGTTCTGCGTGCCGAGCGCCGCGTCGTGCTCCTCACCTTCGGCTTCGTGGCCCTCGTGACCATTCTTCTCTCGGTATTCCTGGCAGGCACCATCGCCGAGCCCATTCGCCGCCTTTCGGCCGCCGCCGAGCGGGTACGCCGCGGCATCAACAAGCGCGTTGAGATTCCCGACTTCACCGCCCGGCGCGACGAGATCGGCCATCTCTCGGGGGCGCTGCGTGACATGACCGGCGCGCTTTACAACCGCATTGATGCCATAGAGGCCTTTGCCGCCGATGTAAGCCACGAACTCAAGAATCCGCTCACCTCGCTGCGCAGCGCCGTTGAGACCCTGGCCATGGTGAAAACCGATGAGCAGCGCGCCAGGCTTGTCGAGATCGTCAAGCATGACGTGCGCCGGCTCGACCGCCTCATCACCGATATCTCCGATGCCTCGCGCCTCGATGCGGAACTGGCCCGCGCTGAGACAAATCCGGTTGACGTGGCCCGACTTCTCGGCGCGATCACGACCCTTGCCAATGAAACCCGCAAGGAGAACCAGGCGGAAATTGTCCTGCAGGTGATTCCGGCGGGAAGCAACCTTGATCCGTTGCTCGCCTTTGTCGTTCTTGGCCACGAGTCGCGGCTGAGCCAGGTCTTCCGCAATCTCATCGACAATGCCCGCTCCTTCACCGTTGAAAATACCCGGATCCACGTCCGGGTCCGGCGCTCCGGCCGCGATGTCGAGATCCGCGTGGAAGACCAAGGGCCCGGCATCCGGCCCGACAATCTTGATCGTATCTTTGAGCGTTTTTACACCGACCGCCCGGAAGGCTCATTCGGCAAGAATTCCGGCCTCGGCCTGTCCATCTCCAAGCAGATAGTCGAGGCCCACAAGGGCCGGATCTGGGCCGAGAACCGCTATGGCCGGGCTCCGGAGGGCGTGGAAAAGCCGGTGCTAGGCGCGAGATTCGTGGTGCGCCTTCCCGCCATTGCCGATGACTGGACGCCGCCCGGAAAGAAATGATGACAGAGTCCCATCTCCTCCTGCATGGAACCTGCGTCAGTGTCGGGGGCGCGGGCGTGCTGATTCTGGGCGCTCCCGGAGCCGGAAAATCCGGCCTGGCGCTCAGGCTCATCGATGAGCCGGGCTATGGAATATCCGGCCTTCTCCTGCGCGGCGAGCTTGTGGCCGATGATCAGGTCGTCGTCACCCGCGTGGCGGACAGGCTGATGGCAACGGCTCCTGCCTCGCTTCGTGGCAAACTGGAAATCCGCGGCCTCGGCATTGTCTCCCTGGCAACGCTTCCTTCCGTCGCCCTGGCGCTTGTGGTGAAGCTTCAGGACCATTCAGCCATTGAACGCCTCCCCGATGGCCGGAGTTTTGACATTCTGGGCCTCGCTCTTCCGCTGGTTGAAATTGATGCAAGCATGGCTTCAAGCCCGGCCCGCATTCGCGCCGCGCTGAACTGGCTGAAACTGCCCCCTGCTGCCCGTGAAACTGTTGCACTGCGGCATGGATAAGGGCAATGTGCGCGGCTTAAAACGCCAAATGAGGCATGATCCGGCAATGTGTGATTTCGCAGCTTTCAGATGATAGGCCTCGTTCTCGTAACCCATGGGCGTCTTGCCGATGAATTTGTCTATGCCCTGGAGCATATTGTCGGCAAACAGGAGATGGTTGCCGCCGTGGCCATCGGTCCCGAGGATAAAATGGAAGTGCGCCGCGGCGATATCGCCGCAGCGGTGAAGTCCGTCGATACCGGCGAAGGCGTGATCATCCTGACCGATATGTTTGGCGGCACGCCATCAAACCTGGCGATCTCGCTCCTCGAAGAGGGCCGCGTCGAAGTCGTGGCCGGATTGAATCTGCCCATGCTGGTGAAACTGGTGCGGGTGCGAAAGGACTCCAACCTTCACAAATGCGCCGCCGCCGCCCAGGATGCGGGCCGCAAATACATCAACATCGCCAGCCAGATCCTGGGGGATTGATGGCGGCGCTGGTCAGGGAACTGGAAATCATCAATGAGCGCGGCCTGCACGCCCGCGCCTCGGCGAAATTCGTGAAATGCGCCGAGGGATTTGACGCCAACATCACCGTGAGCCGTGACGGCCATTCGGTTCCGGCAACCTCCATCATGGGGCTCATGATGCTGGCTGCCGCCAGGGGAACCTCGATCAGCGTAGAGGCCTCGGGCCCCGAGGCCGAGGCCGCCATGACGGCCCTTGCCGCCCTGGTGGAATCCAGGTTCGACGAGGACTAGATGATCTTCTTGTAGGCCGGCAGCGTCAGAAACGCCTCGAAATTCTTCGAAGTGGACATGGCCTTGAAAATGCCGATTGCTTCCTTGAAGCGGCCCTCCTGGTAGGCTTCCGCCCCCACTTCCTCCTTCACCCGTTTCATTTCCTCGCGCATGCATCTGTCGAAGAATTTGCGGGTGACCCTGGCGCCCGTATCAAGCGTTGCGCCAAACTTCAGCCATTGCCAGATTTGCGACCGCGAGATTTCAGCGGTCGCCGCATCCTCCATCAGATTGTAGATCGGCACCGCACCGCGCCCCCGCAGCCAGGCTTCAAGATAAAGAACCCCCACCCGGATATTTTCGCGGAATCCCGCTTCGGTCTTGCTGCCCTTGTGAACCTCCAGAAGCTCCTTCTGGCCGATCTTCACATCTTCACGCTTCACATAAAGCTGGTTCGGCGTCGGCATCAGGGCGTTGAACACTTCCATGGCAACCGGCACCAGGTCGGGATGTGCCACCCAGGTGCCGTCATGGCCATTGCGCGCCTCCCGCTCCTTGTCGGCCCGCACCTTGTCCAGCGCGATCTGGTTTGCTTCCGGATCCTTGCGGTTGGGAATCTGTGCTGCCATGCCGCCCATCGCGAAGGCCGCGCGGTTGTGGCAGGTCTTGATCAGCAGTGCCGAATAGCTGGCGAGGAACGCCTTTGACATCACCACCTGCGAGCGGTCCGGCAAGACAAACTTCCTGTTTGTCGCAAGCGTCTTGATGAACGAAAAGATGTAGTCCCAGCGCCCGCAATTCAGCCCCGCCATGTGCTCGCGCAGTTCATAGAGGATCTCATCCATCTCAAAGGCGGCAGGCAGCGTCTCGATCAGCACGGTGGCCTTGATGGTGCCAAGCGGCAAGCCGAGTGCGCTTTGCGCTGATGTGAAGATGCTGTTCCACAGCCGCGCTTCCAGATGGCTTTCCATTTTCGGCAGGTAGAAATAGGGGCCGGAGCCATGGCGGAGTGCGGCCTTGGCATTGTGGAAAAAATACAGGCCGAAATCGAAGAGCGCCCCGCACATGATCTGGCCGTCGATCCGCACATGGTTCTCCGGCAGGTGCCAGCCGCGCGGCCGCACCATGAGCACAGCGGGCCGCTTGCCCAGGACATAATGCTTGTTCGAATCCGGGTCGCGGTAGTCCATGGCGCCGCTCCAGCGGTCGCGCAGATTGATCTGCCCGCGGACGAGATTGTCCCAGGTCGGCGAATTTGAATCCTCGAAGTCCGTCATGAAGACCTTGGCGCCCGAGTTCAGCGCGTTGATCACCATCTTGCGGTCGGTGGGCCCGGTGATTTCAACCCGGCGGTCCTGCAGATCGGCGGGGATGGGCGCCACGCGCCATGATCCCTCGCGGATGGCGCGGGTCTCCGGCAGGAAATCCGGCAATTCACCCTTGCCGAAACGCCTGGCGCGGGCGGCGCGTAGCTCCAGCAGCCGCAGCCTTTCGCCGTCGAACGTCCGGTGCAGGTCCGCCAGGAAGCCAAGGGCCTCAGGCGTGAGAATGGAGCGGTATTCCGGCAGCATTTTTCCGCGAAGTGTGACCCCGGCTGGCATTCTGGCCATCTCTTAAGCCCCTCCTCTGAGAGATTTTATCTTGTCGGGCTTTGGCCCGCCATAAACCCAGTCAAGAAGTTCGACCGTGTGGAGAATGGGGACCTGCAGTCCCGTTGCGAGCTGGGTGATGCAGCCGATATTGCCCGTGGCGATCACCTGCGGATTGGTTGTCTTGATGTTCTTGATCTTCCTGTCCCGGAGCTGCGTGGCGATTTCCGGCTGCATAATATTGTAGGTGCCCGCCGAGCCGCAGCAGAGATGGCCTTCCGGAATATCCTGAACCGTGAAGCCGGCGTTGCGCAAGAGCGTTTGCGCCTTGGTCCCCATCTGCTGGCCATGCTGCATGGAACAGGCCGAATGGTAGGTGACCCGCAGGGCTTGCGAAGCTGCTGGCAGCTCGATGCCGGAGAGGAACTCGACAATGTCCTTTGCCTTGGCGCTGACCACCGCTGCCCTTGCCGCATAAACCGGATCAAGGCGCAGCATGAAGCCATAGTCCTTGATTGTCGTGCCGCAGCCCGAGGCGGTGATGATGACCGCGTCGACCCGTGCATTGGCCCAATGATGCACGTTGCGCCGCGCCCGCCAGATGGCGTCCGCCTCCTTGCCCATGTGATGGGTGAGCGAACCGCAGCAGGTTTCTCCACCCGTAACCACAACCTCATAGCCCAGCCGGGTCAGCAGGCGGATGGTGGCCGCATTGATGGAAGGCTCGATCACGCTTTGCACGCAGCCCATGAGCAGCGCCACGCGGCCGCGCCTCTTGCCTTCCGCCGGATAAGTGCCGGGCGCTCCCAACTTTTCCGGGGCGACCGGGGCACCGGGAACCAGCGCCAGCAGGGCCTCGACCCGCTTGAGGCCCAAGGCGGAAAAGGCCTTCGAGAAGGGCCGGGCCAGTCTTGCAAGCGACAGGGCCAGCCGGAACACCGGAGGCCGCGGCATGGCAAAGCCGAGAACGGTGCGCAGCAGCATTTCAAACACGGGCCGCCGGTAGGTTTTTTCCACATGAACCCGAGCCTGGTCGATGAGATGCATGTAGTTGACGCCCGACGGGCAGGTCGTCATGCACGACAGGCACGACAGGCACCGGTCGATGTGTTTGACGGTTTCCGCTTTTGCCGCCTCATTCTTCTCCAGCATGTTCTTGATGAGGTAGATGCGCCCACGCGGGCTGTCCAACTCGTCACCAAGCAGCACATAGGTGGGGCAGGTGGCCGTGCAGAAACCGCAATGCACGCAAGTCCGCAGGATCTTGTTGGCCTCCGCCGTGTGCGGGTCTTTCAGCTGTTCTGCCGTGAAATTTGTCTGCATGGGTCAGATGTCTTTATACATGCGGCCGTGGTTGTACACACCATTGGGATCAAAGGACGCCTTGATCCGCCTGGTGAGGGCCGAAAGGGCCGGAGGCTGGGGCTGGAAAACCTCGATCCGCTCGCGCACCTCGTCCTCGGCCCGGAAAAGCGTGGCATGGCCGTCCTGGACACAGGTGCGGATGATATAGGCATAGGCCTGGTTGCTGCGCGGCACCCCGAGCCATACGAGGCCTCCGGCCCAGTCATAGAAATACTGGACATCAAGCTGCTTTGAAATCCGCGCCACGGTTTCGGCCGCCTTCGAAGGCGTGATCGACAGCTTCCAGACAAAGCGGGCGTCGTCGGCGCTCAGCCGCTCGACATCGCGGATGGCCTTCCACTCGGCGCGCGATTCCTTTTCGTCGAGATGATCGCTCGCCCCGAAAATTTTCAGGTGGCTGGCAAGCTTCTGGCGGCGGTAGACGACCGAGGGCTGGATGCCCTCAAGGCGAAACAGGGTTTTGGCCGGTATCCCGGGTAAATGGGCCGCCCCTGAAACCTCGCAGGCCGACTGCATCGCAAGGCTCATGGCCTGGACCGCCCTGGCGTCGCTGAGGCCGCTGAAAACCAGCGTTTCTTCCGTCTGGGCGGCGGGCAGCACCTTGACCGTAATGCTGGTGAGGGCTGCCAGCGTGCCATAGGACCCGGTCATGAGCTTGGCCACGTCAAAGCCCGTGACATTCTTGACGACCCGTCCACCCGCCTTGAAGATTTCACCGCGCCCGGAAACCCCGGCAAGGCCCAGAATATGGTCGCGCGCCGCTCCTGCCTTGATGCGCCGTGGCCCCGAGAGCCCACAGGCCATCAACCCGCCCAGCGTGCCCCGGTGGTGCACCCCCAGCAGTTTCGAATAGTCCGGCGGCTCGAAGGCGAGCTGCTGGTGGTTCTTGGCCAGCGCTCTTTCAATTTCGCTGAGCGGCGTGCCCGCACCCGCCTCAAGCACCAGTTCTTCCGGCTCATAGAGCGAGATGCCTGTGAAACCCGACATGTCCAGGGCGGTCTCAGCCTGCAGGGGCCGGCCGAGCCCGCGCTTTGTGCCGCGTCCCACAATCTCAAGCTTGGCGCCGATCGCAACATAGTCCGCAAGTTCTTGCACCGTCCGCGGTTTGAATGCAGGCGTCATCAGAATCTCGGAATGTCCGGGAACGGCAGCTTGCCTGCTCTCACATGCATGCGGCCCAGCTCGGCACAGGCGTGGAGCGTCGGGAACACTTTCCCGGGATTGAGCAGGCCCCTGTCATCGAAGGCGCATTTGAGGCGCTGCTGCTGCGCCAGGTCGGCCTCGGTGAACATGACCGGCATGAGATCGCGCTTCTCGATGCCAACCCCGTGCTCACCGGTGAGCACGCCGCCCACCTTGACGCAGAGCCGCAGGATGTCGGCGCCGAATTCCTCGGCCCGCGCCAGTTCATCAGCCACATTGGCGTCGTAGAGAATGAGCGGATGCAGATTGCCGTCACCCGCATGGAAAACATTGGCCACCCGCAGCCCATGCTTTTTTGAAAGCTCACCCATGCCGGTGAGAACTTCCGACAGGCGCTTGCGCGGGATGGTGCCGTCCATGCAGAAATAATCCGGCGAGATGCGCCCTACCGCCGGGAACGCCGCCTTGCGCCCGGCCCAGAACAGCAGGCGCTCGGCTTCCGAAGTTGAGGTGCGCGATGTGCTGCACTTATTCTTCTTGGCAATCGCCGAAACCTCTTCAATCAGGTGGTCCACCTCGATGGCCGGCCCGTCAAGTTCGATGATGAGCAGCGCCTCCACATCAAGCGGATAGTCCGCATGGACAAATTCTTCCACTGCGTGAATGGCAGGCCTGTCCATCATTTCCATGCCGCCGGGAATGATGCCGGCGGAAATGATATCGGCCACGCACTTGCCCGCATCCTCGTTTGTCGGAAAGCCCACCAGGATGACACGGGCCGTTTCCGGCTTCTGCAGGAGCCGCACTGTAACCTCGGTGATTACCCCGAGGAGGCCCTCCGAACCGGTGAGCACGCCGAGGAGGTCCAGCCCGTCGCTGTCCAGGTGCTTGCCGCCCAGCCGGATGACCTCGCCGGTTATCAGCACCATTTCCAGACCCAGGATATTGTTGGCGGTGAGGCCGTATTTCAGGCAGTGCACCCCGCCGGAATTTTCCGCCACATTGCCGCCAATGGTGCAGGCGATCTGCGAGGAAGGGTCGGGCGCATAGTAGAAACCCTTGTGCTGCACCGCCTGGGTGATGGCCAGGTTGGTGACCCCCGGCTGCACCACGGCGCAGCGGTTGTCATAGTCGATTTCCAGCACCCGGTTGAATTTCGAAAGCCCAAGAACAATGCCGTCGGCCAGCGGCAGGGCTCCGCCGGATAGCGAGGTACCCGCACCCCGTGGCACGACCTTGATTTTGTTTTCGAAGGCGTAGCGCAGCACTTTTGCCACTTCCGCGGTGCTGTTGGGCAGCACCACCACGAGCGGCAACTGCCGGTAGGCAGTGAGCCCGTCGGACTCGTAAACGCTCATTTCAGTGCGCGTCTCGATCACCCCTTCCCCCGGCACGATGCGGCGGAGCGCAGCCGCAATCGAGGCGCGCTTCTTGACTGTCTGGGCGTCTGCTTCGGGCATTTTCAGCATGGCCCGAAACTACCCCGCAATGGGATGATTTAACAAGAGAAACTACCTTGCAGTGGACCGACAAGGCGGGCAAAAGAGGGAACGCACGCCCCATATTGAGAAGCAACCCGAGATGAATCCCGCCAAAATCACCTGTATTGAAGATTTGCGCCAGATCTACGAATCCCGCGTGCCCCGGATGTTTTACGACTATTGCGACACGGGGTCCTACACGACGGGCACCTATGTCGATAACACCAGAGCCTTCGATAAATACAAGCTCCGCCAGCGCGTTGCCCGCAACATCGACAACCGCTCGCTGAAGACCAGGATGGTGGGTCAGGATGTCTCCATGCCGGTGGCCCTGGCGCCCATCGGGCTCGGCGGCATGCAACACGCCGACGGTGAAATCAAGGCTTGCCGCGCCGCGCAGAAATTCGGCGTGCCCTATACGCTCACCACCATGAGCATCTGCTCAATCGAAGAGGTGGCCAGGCACAACGACAAGCCTTTCTGGTTCCAGCTTTATGTGATGCGTGACCGCGGCTTCGCCTCCGACCTCGTGGCCCGCGCCCGGGCGGCCAAGTGTTCGGCCCTGGTGCTCACCCTCGATCTCCAGCTTCTCGGCCAGCGCCACAAGGACATCAGGAATGGCTTGTCCGCGCCGCCCAAGCTCACCATTCCCAACATCCTCAACATGATGACCAAGCCGCGCTGGTGCGCCGGCATGCTCGGCACCAGGAACCGCACCTTCGGAAACATCGTCGGCCATGTTAAAGGCGTCGAAGACATGGGCACCCTGGCAGAGTGGACTCACCACCAGTTTGATCCGACCCTGGACTGGACCTCGGTTGAATTCATCCGCAAGCAGTGGCACGGCAAGCTCATCCTCAAGGGCATCAATGATGTCGATGACGCCTTGATCGCCGTGCAGACCGGGGCCGATGCCATCATCGTTTCCAATCACGGCGGCCGCCAGCTTGATGGCGCGCCCGCCACCATCGACATGCTTGGCGCCATTGTCGATGCGGTGGGCGACAAGACTGAAGTGTTCTTTGACAGCGGCATCCGGACCGGCATCGACATCATGAAGGCCATGGCCCTGGGCGCCAAGGGCACCATGGTGGGCCGCGCCTATATTTATGGCCTGGGCGCCGGAGGCGAGGCCGGTGTCACTCGGGCGCTTGAAATCCTGAAATCCGAACTCGATGTCACCATGGGCCTGTGCGGCGAGAGCGACATCACTAAAGTGGGCCGCCACAACCTCATGCTGCCGGCACCTCCCTTCACCATTCCGCCTCCCTCCCGTGCCCCTGCAAAACCGCGTTCAGCCCGACGGTAGCATCGTCGCTGTGCCCGACCGCGGCACCATGATGGGCAACCGCGGCGGCAAATTCCACCGCGATGACAAGACCCTGGGCAAGCGCCGCTGGGCCAGCCACCACTGGATTTGCTGCGACATGCACTACAAGGGCATGAAGCACGAAGCCATGGGGCAGGGCTACACCTCGCTGTTCTTTCTCGATGAAGTGACAGCCCTGGCCGCCGGCCACCGGCCCTGTTTTTTCTGCCGCAGGGCGGACGCCAAAAGCTTTATCGGCGGCCGCAAGGTTGCTGACTTTGACCATGAACTCCATCCCCAGCGCCTCGCTAGGCATGAAGCGCGCGTTGACGATCTTCCCGAAGGGGCGATGATCGAACATGGAGGAAAGGCCTATGCGGTC
>Ga0073904_10000890_pt1 | contig 21970 bp, 19 predicted proteins | sample KloWWTrecipitate_FD_66668 | JGI IMG/M metagenome (GOLD analysis project Ga0073904, IMG submission 66668) | Active sludge microbial communities from Klosterneuburg, Austria, studying microevolution and ecology of nitrifiers - Klosterneuburg... | ecosystem: Engineered > WWTP > Aerobic digester >... | reverse complement strand
GCGTACAATACACGCTTCTAAAAATATGGCAACCCTTTTCCCCTTTACCGCAATTGTTGGGCAAGATCGCATGAAGCGCGCCCTGATTCTGAACGCCATTTATCCGCAGATCGGCGGCGTGCTGATCCGCGGAGAGCGTGGCACAGCCAAAAGCACCGCCGCCCGCGCTCTGGCCGCGCTGCTGCCAGAGATGGATGTGATTGAGGGCGACCCATTCTCGTGCGACCCCAAACAGCCGGGCTCGTTCCCAGAGGCGCTCAAGAAACGGGCCGATGCCGGGGAAAAATTTAAGATCGTCAAAAGAAAAACATCTTTTGTGAACCTGCCGGTGAGCGCCACAGAAGACCGTGTGGTTGGCACGCTGGACATCGAGAAAGCCATCCAAAAAGGCGAGAAGCATTTTGAGCCGGGCGTGCTGGCCGCCGCCAACCGCGGCGTGCTGTATGTGGACGAAGTGAACCTGTTGGATGACCACGTGGTGGATCTGATGTTGGACGTGGCCGCGATGGGTGTAAATGTGGTTGAGCGCGAAGGCATCAGCTTCACCCATCCCGCCCGGTTTGTGCTGATTGGCAGCATGAACCCAGAAGAAGGCGACCTGCGCCCGCAGTTGCTGGATCGCTTTGCGCTGTGCGTGGACATCATGGGCATCCGCGACCCCAAGGCGCGCATGAATATTTTGGAGCGCAACCTGGAGTACGAGGCGGATTACAAAGCCTTTTTGGACAAGTGGGAGCCGTATGAGAAAGCCCTGACGGTTGAGATTGATGAGGCTCGCCAGCGTTTGCCGCAGGTTCGGCATTCTCAGCGTGATCTGGCGACCATCGCCAATCTCATGTCTAGCATGGGGGTGGATGGCCACCGCGCCGATCTTGTCATCCTCAAAACCGCGCGGGCGCACGCTGCGTTCATGGCCCGCGAAGAAATTAACGATCAGGACATCCTGATGGCCGCCGAGTTGGCCCTTCCGCACCGCCTAAAGCGCATGCCGTTCCAAGATACCGAGCAGGCCATGAGCATGTTGAGCGACAAGCTCCAGCAAATTGAGCAGCAGGCCGCCCAGCAGGAACAGATGATGCAGGAGCAGCAGCAAGGCAAGCCTCAGGAGACGCAAAAAAAAGTGAAACGGGGCTAAACGAAGACCAAAAAGAAGATGCGCTAAGCCCCGCGCAGCCGAGTGTTCAAACGGTGCCCAACGCGCCGCAAACCGCGCAAGACTTTCAGGGTGGCAACAAAGTCAGCGTTGGCGAGACCTTTCACGCCCGCAAGCTGAACACGCCCCTGGACAAAATTGCGCGCAAGGCCGCTGGCCGCCGCAGCACCAGCAAAACCGAGCGCAAACGCGGACATTACATCAAGGCGCAGGCCATTGGCAGCGAGCGCCCCAGCGACATCGCCTTTGACGCCACATTGCGCGCGGCCAGCGTGCACCAGCGCAAACGCAAGGAAGAAGGCAAGACCGAAGACGGAGGACGGAAGACGAGCGCAGAGCTTGCCGAAGCGTCGTCTTCCGTCTTCCGTCCTCCGTCCACTCCCGCCTTCATCGTCAAACGGCAAGACCTGCACAAAAAGATTCGAGTCAAGCGCACATCCAACCTGGTGATGTTTGTGGTAGATGCCAGTTGGAGCATGGCGGTGGCTGAGCGCATGGCCGCCACCAAGGGCGCCATCATGAGCTTGTTGACCGATGCCTACCAGCGCCGCGACCGGGTGGGGCTGGTGGTGTTCCAAAAAAGCACGGCCACGCTCATCCTCAAGCCAACGTCATCGGTGGAGTTGGCGCAAAAGGCGCTGGTGAATATTCCGGTGGGCGGCAAAACGCCGCTGAGCGCTGGCCTGACGCTGGCGTATAGCGTGGTGCTTCACGAGAAGCGCCAACACCCAGAAGTGTTGCCCCTGCTCATCATCCTGACGGATGGCGCAGGCAACGTTAGCATGGGCAGTCTGCCTCCCAACACAGAGGCTTACCGCATGGCGAATATGATCCGGGACGAACATATTCGCTCCATTGTGATCAACATGGAACACGTGGCGTTTGACCAGGGTCTGGCCCGCAAACTGGCCGAGAATCTGGATGGCCCGTGCCTCTCACTCAACGAACTCAAGGCCGAGGCGTTGTATGAGACGGTGAAGAAAGCCCTCTAGCAAAGAGGGGGATGACATGAGTGACAAGGATGAAAGGGATGATGCGTCAGCCAAGTCATCCCCTTTGCCATCTTCATCCTTTGCAGAGTTTGAAAAAAAACTCCTCGCCTACATCCACGAACACAAAATAGAGTGCCAGCATCTTGTGTTTGCGCAAAGCACGCATTCGGTGGATGAGGCGGCCCGCGCCGCCGGGGCCACCGCGCACGATTTTGTCAAAAGCGTGGGCCTCATCAGCAAGAGCAACCAGATTGTGGTGGCGATTGTGAAAGGCGAAGATCGCGCAGACCGCGCCGCCACACAAGCGCTGGCGGGCGTGGGCAAGCTCAGCATCGCCTCGCCCAATGAGATGTTGGAATTCACCAGCTACCCCGCAGGTGGCACACCGCCCTTTGGTTTTGCCGCGCTGTTTTTTGTGGATGAGCGCGTACTGGAGCGCGAGTTCGTCTACGCAGGCGGCGGCAGCCCGCGCGCGCTCATCCGCATTTCCCCGCGTGAGATATTGCGGGCGAATGGCGGAAGAGTGGGGGTGGTGAGGAAGATCGCGCGGGAGAGTTGAGCGCGAAACGAGAAATGGCATGTTTTTGCGTGGGTTTTGGTATTCGAAAACGCGCGAAAAAATGTGCAACAATTCAGCATGCGCGGATTTGCGCTAGAGAACAAACATGGCCCTGACGATTGAATCGAACAACATAGACGCGATAGACAGCCGCATTTTGCAAGAGATGCAGGCCGATGCCCGCATCAGCATGAGCGAGCTGGGGCGCAGAATCCATCTTTCGCAACCGGCGGTAAAAGAGCGCGTGCGGCGGCTGATGGATCTCGGTGTCATTCGCGGCTTTCATGCCGATCTTGACATGACCCGGCTCGGCTATGCCATCCGCGCGGTGGTGCGCGTGACCGCCACCGGCAACGAAGACCGCCGCTGGCTGGAGATATTGGACGAGATTGACGAAGTGGTGGAGTGCTACTCGGTCACCGGCGAGGACAGTTTTGTGGTCAAGGTCATCGCCAAATCGGTCGAACATCTCGATCAGGTCATTGAACGCCTAAGCGCCATCGGCAAACCCACCACCTCCATCATTTTGCAAGAGATTGAGAGGCCGATGAAGTTGACGACAGAATAGCAAGAAACATGAAAGAACTGGACTTACGCAAAAACTTTCTTTAACGCGGGAATGGCGCGGCAGGGACGAGGCGTGTCCATATATTCCGAGTAAATCACTCTGATGCGATGTGTGTCGGTCGCCGCCATCCCCGCTTTCGCGAGGAGGACGTGGATAAATCCGGCGGCTAGTCGTTTAGGAAACCCACAGGCGGGTTGTATCTGTGTTTTAACCCGCGCCAGCGGGTTTCCTAATACTTAGGCGGCGGATTTTATCCGCTGCCGGTGGAATGCAAAAATATGCGGACGAAGTTGTGAAAGGTAAATCCGGCGAAAATGCGCTTTTGAGCAAGGTTTTTGAGCATAAACACGAAATTCACTCGGCTTTACGCAAGTCTAAAAATAACACGTTCAGCGTAAACTCCGTTATTTCTCATTTCTTAATTGGCAAACATGAAACTAGAAACCCTTGCCGTACACACCGGCCACGAAATTGACCCCGGAACGCGGGCGGTATCGCCGCCGATTGTGCTCTCTAGCACCTTTGAGCGTGAGCCAAATTACGCCCACGATGGGCACATTTACTCGCGCAGCTCCAACCCCAACCGAGACGCCCTTGAAAAAGCCCTGGCCATGCTGGAGGACGGGCAGATGGCCGCCGCGTTTGCCAGCGGGCAGGCCGCCACCATGAGCGTGCTCCACGCGCTTAACCCCGGCGATCATGTCATCATGCCCGATGAGCTGTATTTCGCCTCGCGCGGGTTGCTGGATGCGCATTACGCGCGGTGGGGTTTGCAGGCCAGTTACGTGGACACCGCAGATGTCTCGGCGGTCAGGGCGGCCATCCGCCCAAACACAAAACTTTTGTGGATTGAAACCCCATCCAACCCCGGTTTGCGCGTGGCCGATATTGCCGCGCTGGCCGAGCTGGCTCACGCGCACGGCGCAGTGTGCGCCTGCGATAACACGTGGGCCACGCCGCTCTTTCAGCAGCCGTTGGCGCTGGGCGCGGATGTGGTCACGCATTCCACCACCAAATTTATCGGCGGGCACAGCGATGTGCTGGGCGGGTGCGTGGTGGCCAAAGACGCGGCCAGCGAGATGGCGCAGCGCATTCGCGGGTATCAGCAAATGGGCGGGGCGGTGCCATCGCCATTTGATTGCTGGCTTTTGCTGCGCAGTATTCCATCTATGCCGGTGCGGGTGCGGGCGCAGTGCGCCAGCGCAAAAAAAATTGCGGGCTGGCTGATGGGTCATCCGCGCGTGGAGGTCGTGCGCTATCCGGGGTTGCCCACGCACGCGCAGCACGCCATCGCCCAAAAACAAATGAGCGATTTTGGAGCCATGCTCTCGTTTGAGGTGAAGGGCGGGGCGCAGGCCGCGCTGGCGGTGGCGGCCAAAGCCAGGGTGTTTATCCGCGCCACCTCGCTGGGCGGTTTTGAAAGTTTGATTGAGCATCGCGCCAGCGTGGAAGGCCCAGCCACCCGCACGCCGCAAGGCTTGCTGCGCTGCTCTATTGGCCTTGAGCATGGTGATGATTTGATTGAGGATTTGCGGCAGGCTCTGGAATAAACTTTTAATTGGGCAGACAAGATGAACGAGACAAAAAACGTTCATCCCTGTTTGTTTGAATGTGATGAGCGAGAAAGTAGTATCCATTCGGCTGGCAGAGGGGGCCGATATTGACGCGATTTGCGCCAGCGACAAATTTGCGCGGCAAAGCAGCCATCGCCGCGAGCTGATTAAACGCAATGTGCTGGCGGGGAATTGTTACATCGCTTTGGCCGATGGCGTGCTGGGCTATGTGATGCTGGAGTATTCGTTTTACGGGAATGGCTTTGTCTCGCTGCTGTATGTGAGCGAGAACGCGCGGCGCATGGGCGCTGGCTCTGCGTTGATGCGCCACGCGGAAAGCGTGTGCCAAACCGACAAGCTGTTCACTTCCACCAACATGTCCAACGCCATCATGCAGGCGCTGCTAGACAAATTGGGCTACGCCCTGAGCGGTGTGCTGCATGAGTTGGATGAGGGCGACCCGGAGTTGGTGTTTTTTAAGAAGCTGAGATGAAGGCGGAGACGCAAGATTTTGCGTCTCCGCCTCGCCGATTTTTTGATACGTGCCTGGCGCGCTCAGAAGTCAGACTGCTTGCCGGGCAAGTTTTTGGCTTGCCCAAGCCTTAGCAGTCCGACTTCTAGGCGCGCGATGTTTTTATCTCAAACAAACGTTGTTTTAGTGAGAGAGGGCGCATCCCTCCGCCGTCACGCTGGCGCTGGCGCGAACTTTCTGGCTGCCATCATGCTCCACTTCCACAAGCCAGTAGGTGTAGGTTTTTCCAGCCTTCACGGCCTCATCCACAAACTGATAACTGCCGCCAGAGCCGTTTGCGGCAATTAGATTTTCGCTGAGCAGGCTGGCCGCCGCAAAGGCATTGCCCTCGCCGCGATAAACCTGGTAACCCGCCGCGCCGATTTCGCTCAGCGTCTCCCAGCGCACCTCCACGTTTTCGCACACATTCTTTGCCCCAAAGTAGGCCAGCTCGATGGCCGTATTTCCGGGAGTGGCGGTGGGCGTTGGTGTGCTGGTCGGTGTGCTGGTCGGCGTAAGCGTGGGCGTAGGTGTGGGCGTTGGCGTTGGATCAGCCAACGTAAAGTTTGTAATCTCTGCGCGTTCTGCGGGCGTGATGCAGGCCTGCGCGTGAGAGCCCGGTGTGTCCATTTGGGTCACGATATCTGCCGATTTGCTGGCCGCCAGCGCTTTTGTGCCCTGCCCGGTGGCAAAATTGGCGATGATCTGTGTCTCGCCGGGGGCCAGCGTGATGACATACCACCAGTACGGGTTGTCATCGCCATTCGCAAAGACCAGCCCGCTCAAAGGTGTGACCAGCGCGCCGCCGCCTTGCAAAACATGTCCCAACCGCAGGTCGGATGAGGCGTTGCCGGAAAAGTTTTGGAAGGTGGTGACCCACTGCGAGGATGTGCTGACCGGCAACCCAGAGGAGGCATTGACAATGATTGTGCCGCCATCCGAGCCCAGATTGTTGCTAGTTGCCATGCGGATGCTGATGGGTGAGGCAGTGGGGTTATGGAAGATGTTGAGCCAGCGGATGAACTCGTCATTCCACGGCACATACACTTTGCGTGAGACCTCTACCCCGCTGATGATCTTTGTGGGAAACAAAACCTGCCCCCCAGATGTGCAAGACGTATCCATGCTTGCAGGCCCATTCTTGGTATACATGGTAATGCCAGCGGTACCAGTTTGGCAGTCAGCTGTGCCAGCTGTATTCACATCCACGCACAAGCCGTTATAACCGTCAAAGGCGTCATTAAGGGTGGTGGCCACTACGCCGCCGCCAGTGGTAGAGGCGTTCACGGCGGCAGTAAAGCTGGCCTCGGAGGCCGCGCCGCTGGCCGATGAGCTGGTGCTAAAAGTAATGTTTGTGTTGATGAAATACTTCAACCCGTGCGCATCCACTATCTGTATACCGCCGGTGCCCTGAAGCGATTCCGGGCTGTAGCCATCGCCGCGTATTTGATCGGAGCCAATCGTAATCCCGCCTTCTGGGACGGGGTGGTTTTTCTTTTTGGTCTTTTCTTTTGTTTTGATGGGTGGCGGGTTGCCCGCGCGGGCGCGGCTGGCCGGCACGGTGTAGCCATCGCCTTTCACCTGGGCGCTGTTTAGGGTCATGCCGTCAGAGAACATGGCGTCAAAGCTGTTTTGGGTTGATGCGGCCGGGGCGGGCGCAGGCGCCGCGGCGGTCTTGGCAACGGCGGCCACCGGCGAGAGCGCCATCGCCCCAACCGCCGCGCCGGTGGCAACCCGCCGCGCGATGGAAACAAACGAGGCGGATTTGGCGCGTTGATCCACGAGCCGCCCGCTCATCATCCACTCCAGCAAGGCCGCGTCTCGCAGGGCTGGGCTGGGCGCGTAATGCAGCGCGCTGCGCTCATTTTGGCGGCGCAACTGCCAGGCCGCAAGCTGGCCCATCAGCCGCTGAAACGGCGTGGCTGCATAATCCATCAGCACCAGCGACGGCATGTTGAGGCCGCGCGGCAACGCCCACAGGCTGGTGGCAGATGGGTTGAGTAGCGCCAGCCGCGCCGCGTTGTTGTGCGCGGCAAAGCGCATGGCATCCCGCGCCCCATCTCCCGCGCCAATTACCAGCGCTCCCGCTTGTGCGGCGGCTTCGGGCGACACGATCTCGTAGCCCAAGGCACAAAGACGCTGCAAAACGCGGGTTGTCTTTTCGTCTTGATCAACAAATAGCGCAAGAGTTGGTGTTGCGCCAAAAACGTTTTTTCCGTCATCATGAAAAATAGATGTGACGGAATCTTTTTGCTTTCGCATTACGACCCCTTTTATGAAAGATGTAAAAACAGAAGAACTCGGTGTGTGTACCAGCTTTCTTCTTCCAAAAAAGCTGAGGGGCGCGAGTATAACCCTATTTGCGAAAAAAACAAATACAAGTTTGGGTAAGTGTGTAGCATGCCCAGAAGTCGAACTGCTCAGGCTTGGGTAAGCCAAAAAACTTGCCAGCAAGCAGCCCGACTTCTTAACTTTCGCTCGACTTGCTAAACCCTGTTCTTATCCAAAGCTGGCGTTAAAAATAATTTTTGCCGTCTGTTCTGGCACGAAAGCCGAAAGTTTTAGGCATAGGGGCGAGGCATGTCTCGCATCTATGCCGAGCAATCCGTTAAAAGTGCTGATTGAAGCCGTCTCCTACTCAAAAGCGTTGCTCAAAAAGGCATTTTGCCAGATTTTCTTTGTATAACTTCGTTTGTGTATATCTGCCTCCCACCGGCAGCGGATAAAATCCGCCGCCTAAGCCTTAGAAAACCCGCTGGCGCGGGTTAAAAGCGCCGACATAACCCGCGAGCGGGTTTTCTAATTGACTAGCCGCCGGATTTATCCGGTGGCGGCAACCGGCGCACGGCGCGTCAGAGTGAATTACTCGGAATAGATGGGCATGTCTCCACTACCGGGTCCTTCTGCGCATAGAAGGGAAATTTTTATTTGGGAATTGGTGTTTAAGATAATCTCTAAATAACGTGAATTCGGGATAACAATGGGTTAATCACTCTCACGGTGTAGCATGATTAGAAGTCGGACTGCTAAAACTTGGGCAAGCCGCAAACTTGCCAGCAAGCAGCCCGACTTCTTAACGTTCGCTCGACTTGCTAACCCTGTTCTTATCCAAAGCTGGCGTTAAATATTTTGCATCTCGCCCACGGTCACCACGTGCTGAATGGCGTCGCTGTGCAGCGGCACAAGGGCGGGCCGCCGCGCCCCGGGCAGCGCGGCCATGCCAAAAATTTCGCGGGCGTTTTTGCCAAAAAAACTGGCCGTGTGCGCAATTTCGCCGCGTTCAAGATCGGCGATGAGAATGGCGCAGGTTGGTTTTGCGCCGTTTTGGCGCAGGGGCAGGCTGGCAAACTCTTCGCCGTCTGGGGGGATGGAAGCCGCCAGCGCCGCGTAGTGATCTCCGATGAAACACAGGCAGCGCACAAACCCACTCACGCGCAAGACAGGCTCAAACACGCCGCGCGTCACATCTACCCGCCCAAATTCGCCCGTCCCGGAATTCATCAGCCAAAGCTGGCCGTTGTGCCAGCGCGGGGCGTGAGGCATGGTCAGGCCGAGCACCGGCTCAGAATGCCCGGCAATATCCAGCAAAACGCCGCCGTTTTGGATGGCGTTCTTCCAGCCATCAACCACCGGCGACTGGGCGTAGCTTGAGACGTGCGTGACGCGCCCCTCGCGCAGCGCCATCCCGCTCAGGTGGCAGCAATCGCCCTTGGTGACGCGGTCTGGGGTGGGCATAAACGGCGGCTGCCACAACGGGGCAAAGTTGTAGCGTTCATCCAGGCGAGAGATGCAGTTAAAGCCGGGGTTGATAAAAATCACAGCGCCATCGGCATCCAGCGCCAGGTCTGGAATGCCCAGCCGGCCCACCGTGTTGGCCGACTTTGGCACAAACAATCGGTCGTGACCGGCATCGGTGGTGTGGCCTGCGGGCAGCGCGTTTTCCATCCGCCAAATTTGAAAGCGGGTGAACAAGTAGAGCGTTTGCGATTGGGCCGCGGTGAGCGCAAACGCATGTTCGCAGTCGTAATCATCCAGCGTGATTTGCCCATCGGCTTTGCGGCCCAGCGCAAACAGATTTTTGCCGTTCATGCTAAACAGCAGGCTGGTGTTTTCCTGCGCCAGCCAGCCTTCCAGCCCGGCAGAGAAAGCGTATTGATATTCGCGGAGTTCAAGAAAGGTGTTGCTCATGGCGGGTCAAAAAAATTTATGGGCGCAGGGCGGAATCGTAAATGTAGGTGGTGTCAATTTCATCGCTCACAATGCCCACGGCCATGGGGGCGCGGGCGCCGGGCAGGGCGATCGCGTCGTACACCTCGCGCAAATCGCTTTCAATAAACAGCCAGTTTTCTATGTTCCCGGTGTTGATGTTGATGACAAACAGCCCCATCCGCGCGGTGGCATTGTGCGCCCGCAACTGTTCATCCAACCCCAGCCCGGAATACACGTCGCCCTCGCGCGGTCTGGATGCGCCCACCACGGCGTACTCTCCGACGAAGCACAACCCGCGCAAAAAGGCGGGTGCCCACGCCACCGGCTCAAATACGCCGCGCGCAAAATCTACAAATCCAAAATGGCCAGTGCCAGAGTTGGTGAGCCACAATTTGCCGCGATACCAGCGCGGCGAATGCGGCATAGACAGCCCGGTGCACACCACTTCGTTGGCGGGCACGTCAATCACCACGCCGCCGCCTTTGCGCCGGTCGCGCCAGCCGTCAATCACATCAGTCTGGCTCACGCTGGTCACATAGGCGGGCTGCCCGTCTTTCATCGCCAGCCCGTTCAAATGGCAGCGGTCGCCTGCCTCTTTGAACGACACATTTTTGAGGTGGTTGGGCCGCCACAAGGGCGTAAAACTCACTTCATCGCTCACGGTGGCCAGGCAGCCAAAGCGCGTATTCACAAATATCAGCCGCCCGTCTTTGTCCACCGCCACATCGTGTGTGCCCATGTAGCCGGTGGTGTATACCTTGCGGGGGATGAATTGCCGGTCGTATTCGTCTTCCACAAGCTGGTCGCGGCGCAGGCCGTTTTCCAGCCGCCAGATCTGATGCCGCGAGGTGACGAAGATGGTGTCTGAATCGCGCCCGGCAATGCCCAGACAGCGCGGAAACGTTCTTTCGTAGATGGATAACTGTCCGTTGCGCTTTAGCCCAATCAAAAAAACTTTGAGCGGGGGGTGGGTGAACGCGATGCTGGTTTTTTGCTGGGCCAGCCACGCGGGAAAGTTTCTGGAGACGGTGATCTGAAAGTCGTCATCGGACATAGGGGCGCATTATGCAGTATGTATTCTGAGTAAATCAGTTTGACCCGATGCACGTCTGTTATCACCCGGTCTAAAAATCTCTCGCAAAGCCGCAAGGATTTGGCATTCCATTTGCGGCTTTGCGCCTTTGCGAGAGATAAAAAAATCTGCTGGCTTAGGCTGTGGCTTTTTTCCGGCTTTGTTGGCGAATGCGCCCATTTACAATGGCATCCTCATGAAACCAATTCGTCTCGGCATGGTCGGCGCGGGTGGGATGGCGCGCTGGCACATCGAAAGAATCCTCAAACAACAAGACACCACGCGCATCGCGGCCATTTGCGAACCATCTGACGCCGCGTTTGCCGAAACAGCCAAAATGTTCAAGCAGGCCGGGCTAAAAACGCCCGCCCGCGAAAAAGATTTTGAGGCGTTTTTGGCAAAACAGGCCGGCAAAATTGACGCCGCGTTTATCATCACACCGCACAACCAGCATTTTGCCCAAACCATGGCGCTGCTGGCGGCGGGTGTGGATGTGCTGCTGGAAAAGCCAATGGTGTTAAACGTGTCTCAGGCCACAAAACTCATCCGCCAAAGAGACAAGACCGGGCGGCTGCTGGCCGTGGCGTTTAATGGCTCGCTCTCGCCAGCCATCCGCAAAGCCGCAGAGATGATTAAAAGCGGCGAGCTGGGCAAACTGCACAGCATCAGCGCAACGGTCTGGCAAGATTGGGATCGCCACACGCTCACAACGTGGCGGCAGATTCCAAAAATCGCGGGCGGCGGCTTTTTGTTTGACACCGGCGCACACATGCTGAACACCACCGCCGACCTGGCGGGCGAGCCATTTGCGGAGGTGGCCGCGTTTTTGGATAACTGCGGGCGCAAGGTGGATATTGTTGGCGTGGCGATTGGCCGCCTGCAAAACGGGGCGCTGGTCACGTTGCACGGCTCTGGCAACACAGTGGCAATTGACTCGGAGATCAAAGTTTTTCTGGAGGATGGCGTGATTCATACCGGCGTGTGGGGCGAGCGGCTGCGCGTGCACCGGCGTGGCGACCCCGCCCCGGTGGATGTGGCTTTGCCGCCCTCGCTGGGCGCGTGGGAGACGTTTGTCTCGGTGCGCCAGGGCCGCATCCCCAACCCCAGCCCGCCAGAGATTGGCTTGCGCATGACCCAGCTTTGGGACGCGATAAAAGAAAGCGCGGCTCTTGGTGGCGCAGTGGTGAGCGTTAAGAAATGACAGAGTGACGAGGTGACGGGGATGACAAGGGTGAGTTTGTGGGTCCATCACCCAAGTCATCCTTTTCACCCCCTTCATCCCGGTCATCCTTGTCACCCTTGTCAAATAAAAAGGGGGGAATATGAAAAAGTTTTTGCTTGTGCTGGCGATGGGGTTGTGCGCGTGCGCGGGTAACGCGCCGCCGCCCACGCCTGCGCCCAGCCCAACCGCCATCACCCCAGACAGCTACGCCGGAGCGGTGATGACGCTCACGCGCAAGGGCGGCTTTATTGGCGCAAACGAAGGCTGGACGATTTACCCAGATGGCAAGATCGTGACGAGGGCAAATGTGGAGATGCGGGCCGACCCTGCTAAAACCGCCGCGCTGTTTGCGGCGGTTGAAAAGGTCAAGTTCTTTACCCTGCCAGATTACGGCCACGCCGAGCCGTTGATGTGCGCTGATTGTTTCGAGATCACGATTAAGGTGACAACGCCAGCCAAAACAAATTCCATCACCACCTACGAGGTGACCAACGGCGTGCCGCAAACTTACAAAGAAATGCAGGCGATGGCGCTGGATTTGGTGAAGACGGCGGGCGGGGCGACGAAGTAGCGCTTCGTGTTACATTTGCGGCACTCGTGAAAATTTTATTTTTGACGCCGCAACTGCCATACCCGCCCAGGCAAGGCACGGCCATGCGCAACTGGGGCTTGATATCGGGCGTGGCAAAACATCACGAGGTGTGGCTGCTTTCGTTTGATGAAAACCCGGCGGGTGGCGCAACTTTGCCCGATGGGGTGTGCGCCCAAATTGCCACCTTCCCCGTGCCGCCGCGCGGTGTTGCGCAACGCCTGCAACGGCTGGTCACATCGCAACTGCCAGATATGGCGTGGCGGTTGTGGTCGCCAGCATTTGCGGCAAAACTGGCCGAGTGGGTGAGTGCAGAAAATTTTGACGTGATTCAGATTGAGGGCATTGAGATGGCGCGGTATGCGCTGGAACTAGCCTCAAAGCGCCCAGAGCAACGCTCCGAGCGCTGGATTTTTGACGATCACAACTGCGAGTATCTTTTGCAGCGCCGCGCCTATGAGACTGACCGCGCCAACCCGCGCCGGGCGCATGCGGCGGCGTATTCATTTGTGCAATCGCGCAGGCTGATGGCGTTTGAGCGCGAGATTTGCCAGCGCGCAGACGCCGTGTTGTGCGTGTCGCCGCAAGACGCGGCGCATATCAACGCCCTTGACCCGGCCATCACCCCGCATGTGGTTTTTAATGGGATTGACCTGGCGACCTACGACCTGCCAGACACGCCCGCACCCCTTGCCTCGCGCGGGTTGCCGGTGAACCAGGCGCCCACGCTTGTTTTTACCGGAAAGATGGATTTTCGGGCGAACATTGATGCCATGCTCTGGTTTGGGCAGGAAGTGATGCCGCTGGTTAAAAAAGCCGTGCCCACCACGCGGCTGTACATCGTTGGGCAAAAACCACACGCCCGGCTGGATATGTTGCGGGCCGACCCAAACATCACCATCACCGGCGCGGTGGATGACATTCGCCCGCACATCGCCAAAGCGGGCGTGTATATTGCGCCGCTGCGGGTGGGCGGCGGCACGCGGTTTAAGTTGCTGGAGGCGATGGCGCTGCGAAAAGCCATCGTAACCACATCGCTGGGCTGCGAAGGGTTTGAAATTGAAAATGGCAAGCAAGCGCTGATTGCCGACAGCGCGCCCGATTTTGCGCAGGCGGTGATTCGGGCGTTGCGCGATGCCGAGCTGCGGCGTTCTTTGGGCGAGGCGGCCCGCGCCTTTGTGCAGGCCACGTTCGACTGGAGCGCCATCGTGCCGGGGCTGGAACAGATTTATGAAAATGTAAAGCGGGATGAGTGAAGGGCGAAATTTGGCTCTTCACATTTCACGCTTTCCCCGTTACACTGCCTGCCATCAAACACTCTCCCACGACGGAGGAAAATATTTATGGATAAGTTCATCACCATTGAACGCCACATCATTGAGCAGGAAAAACATTCCCCCGGCGCAACCGGCGCATTCTCCAATTTGTTATACGACATTGCCACCAGCGCAAAATTGATTGGCCGCGAGGTGCGCCGCGCCGGGCTGACCAACATTTTGGGCATGTTTGGCCGCGAAAATGTGCAAGGCGAACAGCAAATGAAGCTGGATGTATTTGCCGAGGAGATGATTTTGCGCATGAACGAATACACCGGGCGGCTGGGCGCGATGGCTTCTGAGGAAAGCGAAGACCTGATTCATGTGCGCAATGCGCATGGCGAGGGCAAATATATTTTGCTGTTTGACCCGCTGGATGGCTCCTCGAATATTGACGTGAACGGCACGGTGGGCACCATCTTTGGCATTCACCGGCGGCTTTCGCATGATGGCGATGTGACGATGGAAGACGCGCTGCAACCCGGCAAGGTCATGGCGGGCGCGGGCTATGTCATTTATGGCCCAAGCGTGATGCTGGTTTACACCACCGGCAATGGGGCGCACGGCTTTACGCTGGACCCAACGCTGGGCGAATTTTTGCTCTCGCACCCAAACATTCAAATTCCGCAAAAGCCCAAGTATTACAGCGTGAACCAAAGCAACTGGCCCAAGTGGACCGAGGGCGTGAAACAATACACGCAATGGCTCTCTGGGCGGCACCCAACCGAGCCGAGCCACACGCTTTCCGCGCGATACGTTGGGTCGCTGGTGGCCGATTTTCATCGCAACTTGCTGCACGGTGGCGTGTATTACTACCCCGCCGACGCCAAAGATGGCAAGGGCAAATTGCGCCTGCTTTATGAGTGCGCCCCGCTGGCGCTCATCGCTCAGCAGGCGGGCGGCTATGCCAGCGATGGCCATCGCGATGTTTTGGATATTGCGCCAGATGGTTTGCACATGCGCACGCAGGTGTTCATTGGCAACCGCGACCTGGTTGAAAAAGCCGAACATTTTATTCGCCAATGCGATGAAAAATGAAACGCGGAGAGGTGCATTCGTCAAAAGGGGCAGAGGAAAGTGAGAGCGAGGGTGTGTGATTTTTTTAAGCGCCAAAGGCGCGCTCCATATCAGCCCGGAGCGGCGCTCCGGGTAAATTGGCGTGGAGCTTCGCTCCCGCCTGATATGAAACGCCCCTTCGGGGCTTTTTGGCACGATATTGGATGGTTTTTCATCTCGCGTTTTGCCCCTTTTTGGGAATGCACCCGCGCGGAGGCCAGCCGAGATTCCCGTAGATAATCATCTGCATGCGAAAATTTTGGCTGCTCATCGCGGCGGGACTGCTGGCTGGGCATGTGCTGCCGTGGGCGCAGCACAACACCGCCGCGCTCACGCTGAGCGGGCATGATCTGGCGATTTTTTTGAACGACACGCCCTACGCGGGTGGTTTTGCCAACGAGTGGTTTTATGTGCCCGCGTGGGTGGCTGGGTTGTTGATGGCATTTGCGGCCAACCAGAGCGACCGCCCGCTCTGGCAGCGGCTGGCGTTGGGCGTGTTGGGCGCGTGCGTGGCCTCGCTGGGGCTGCCCCCTTACGAAAAACTGCGCGATATTCTTCACCAGCCGGATTATCAGGTGCGGTTTGCGGTGTCTGCGCTGGTCATGCTGGATTGCTTGGTGATGGCAGCCCTGCGCAGGCCCAAATTCCCATCGGCTTATGGCGCGGCGCTGGCCGGGCTGAACGTCATCCCCCTGTATGGCTTCTCGCTCATGCGCTGGCCCATCAGCCAGCTTTACGGAAACGATGTGAATTTTGGCTTGGGCTGGTGGCTGACCTTGTTTACGATTGCGCTGGTCATCGTTTTTTTTGTTTATGGCCTTGTTCGCGCAAGAAATTTACGCGCCCCCGCTCAAACCTGATTACACAGGTTTATTTACTTTTGGCCCAGAGCAAAGATAATTCACAGTTGGCATGTACGATCTTAAAACCATTCGCAAAGATTTTCCCGCGCTGGACGAGCGCGTAAATGGCAAGCCGCTGGTATTTTTGGATAGCGCGGCGTCCTCGCAAAAACCCATCCAGGTGTTGAACGCGATGGATGAGGTGTATCGCACCACCTACGCCAACGTGCATCGCGGGGTGTATCAATTTAGCGACCACGCCACGCAACTGTATGACGCGGCCCGCGCCAAAATTGCGCGGTTCATTGGCGCGCCCGCGCCAGAGAATGTGGTGTTCACCCGCAACGCCACCGAGGCGCTCAACTTGCTGGCGTATTCATATGCGCCAAACGCCCTCAAAGCGGGCGATGAAATTATTTTGACCGAGTTGGAGCATCACGCCAACTTTGTGCCGTGGGTTACGCTGGCAAAACAGCACGGCTGGGTGATTAAGTTTGTGCCGCTCCGCGAGGATGGCCTGCTGGATTGGGACAAGCTGGATGAGCTGCTAACGCCGCGCACAAAGCTGGTGTGCTTCGCGCAAGTCTCGAACGTGCTCGGCTCCATCACCGACGCGAAAGCCATCACCCAAAAAGCGCACGCAGCGGGCGCAAAAGTGGTGGTGGATGGCGCTCAGTCTGCCCCGCACATGCCCGTGGATGTGCAAGATATGGGCTGCGACTTTTTTGTGTTCAGCGGCCACAAAATGCTGGGGCCAACCGGCATTGGCGCGTTGTATGGCAAGATGGAATTGCTGGAGACCATGCCGCCGTTTTTGATGGGCGGCGACATGATTAGCTATGTGGGCTTTGACAAAATTTTGTGGAACGATGTGCCGCTGAAATTTGAGGCGGGCACGCCCGCGTTTGTGGAGGCAATTGGCCTGGGCGCGGCGGTGGATTATTTGTCTGCGCTGGGGATGGCCGCCGTGCGCGAGCATGAGCGCGAGATCACCAGTTACGCGCTGGAGCGCATGGGCGAAGTGCCCGGCGCGAGAATTTTTGGCCCGCACAACGCGGATGTGCGCGGCGGCGTGCTGACTTTTGCCATTGACCGCATCCACCCGCATGATTTGGGAACGCTGCTGGATGAGGAAGGCGTGGCGATTCGCGCCGGGCATCACTGCGCTCAGCCGCTGCACATCAAGCTGGGCGTAAACGCCACCGCCCGCGCCTCGTTCTATGTTTACACCGTGAAGGAAGAAGTGGACGCGCTGATTGCGGCGATTTACGCCGCCAAGGGCAAATTAAAGAAATAATTTTTAATTGCGAATGATGAATTGATTTGCTTTTAATTCGTAATTCGCAATTCGTAATTGCATGAGCGATTTATACCGAGAACACATCCTTGACCATTACGAGAACCCGCGCCACGCCGGAGAAATTTCCGACGCGGAGATTTCTCATGAGGAGCACAACCCGCTGTGCGGCGACCGCCTGAAAATAGAGGTAAAGGTTTCTGCGGATGGGACGCGCCCGGATGAAACGGGCTTTACCGGCGATGGCTGCATCATTTCGCAAGCATCTGCCTCCATGCTGCTAGAGGCGGTGGAGGGCATGACGCTGGACGAAATTGAAAAGCTGGAGCCGCAGTTTGTGCTGGACCTGATCGGCATCCCGCTGACCGCCACGCGCATTAAATGCGCTTTGCTGGGGCTGAAGACGCTCAAGACCGGCGTGAAGTTGTGGAAGATTGAAGAGATGAAGAAATAAGAAGCAATCAATCAACCTCGCAGGTTGGCCCGCGCAATTTTGGAAAGCCAGGTCTTTGCGGGCCAACCTGCGAGGTTAACGACGGCATCAACCCTTTGAAGCCGCAGATGGCGGGCTGGTGTTCACCATCCACATGCTGAACCCGCGCAAGAAGGACTTGAAGCCCTCCAGATGCTCCATCGGAAAGTTGTATTTCTCTGGGGTTTGCAGAACGCGCAAAAAACAGGTGAGCCACACGTTGCGCGCCTGCGGCGTGATGTAAAACGGCATGTGCCGCGCCCGCATCATGGGGTTGCCAAAACGCTGGTTGTAAAGCGGCGGGCCACCCATCACCTGCACAAAAAAAGTGGCGTTTTTGCGCGCGGCGGCCAGCATGTCTGGCGGGAACATCTCGCGGATGGGCGACTGCTCCAACTCGCGGTAAAAGTCCTCCATCATGCGCACAATGTTGGCCTCGCCCATGCTGGCGTAAATCTCGCGGCTGGGCGATGTCACCTCGCCGGGTCGCATATCTGGCACGTATATTTCGCGGCTCATGACGGCAAGTATAAAGTGATGGTTATAGTTGGTGGTTAAACTATCACCATCAACCATGATTACAGATTTTTCCTTTTTGCATTTCTCCGATATTCACCTGACGCCCGCGGGCGAGTTGTTTTCTGGGCGAGACACCTACGCGCTGGCGCTGGATGCGCTGGATGAGGCGCAAAAGCTGGAGACGCCGCCCGCGTTCATCATCATCAGCGGCGACCTGTCTACCGATGAGACCCGCGCCGAGGGGTGTTATTTGCAACTCAACGCGCTGCTGAGTGAGATCAAGACGCGCTTCACCGCGCCCATCTTTTTGGCGATGGGAAACCATGATGAGCGAGTCGCCTTCCGCCGCGTGGTACTCCATCAGCCAGAAAGCGCCGAGCCATACTTTCACGCGCAAACGGTGAACGGCCTGCGTGTGATTGTGCTGGATTCGCTGGTGCCCGGCAAAACACGCGGCTTTTTGGATGCGCCGCAACTGGCCTGGCTGGCGGGCGAGCTGGACACCTGCGAACGCGCTCTGGTCGTGGTGCACCACTCGCCCATCCCCATTGCCGTGCCGTTTTTTGCGCCGCACCAGCTCACCAATGCCGATGCGCTCGCGGCGGTCATCGCGCCCCGCGCGGGAAAAGTGATGGGTGTGCTTTCGGGCCACATCCATTACCCCAACGCCGGGTTGTTTGCGGGCACGCTGGCCGTGAGCGCCCCGGGGTGCGCGTTTGGGCTTGATCCCGCCTCGCAAAATGGCTTGCGCACGGTCGCCTCCAGCGGGTTCAACGTGTGCCACATCCGCGCGGGTCAGCTCATCGTCAACCCCATCATCCTGCCAGATGCGCGGATTGAGCTGCGGTATTCCTCGCAGAAATTTGAGTAGAAATAAAGACCGGGAAATAAGAAAACCGCCAAACGCAATTTCTTATTTCTCGGTCTTTATTTTTCGCTATCGGCTCACAATCTTCATCGGCAGCCCGTTGCGTGAGATGAGGGTGCTGACCACATCCAACTGCGGCACAAAGCCGGGCGTGGCGAGGATGGGCGCAAACCGGCGGGCAAAAATCGCCAGCAGCACCTGCGATTCAAACAGCGAAAAACTGTTGCCCAAACAAATGCGCTGGCCCGCCGCAAACGGGTGATACGCAAACGGATGTTGCGCCGCCTCGCGCTCCGGCGTCCAGCGGTCGGGGTCAAACTTTTCCGGCTCTGGCCAAAAATCTGGGTGGCGGTGAGTGAGATACGGCGAGAGCAGCGCCATCATTCCGGCGGGCAGGCGCTTGCCATCCACCACATCGTCGTTCACAATATCACGCGGGTAAATGGGGATGGATGGATACACGCGCATGGTCTCTTTTAACACCTGATACGCGTATGGCAGGCGCTTCAAGTCCTCCACCGTTGGCATTCGGTCGCCCAGAACCGTGTCAATTTCATGTTGCAGTTTTGCAAGCACATCTGGGTGGGTGGCAAGGGCATACCAGCAAAACGCCAGCGTGCGGGCGGTGGTCTCGTGCCCGGCAAAAAACATGGTGATGGATTCGTCACGCAACAAGGTCTCGCTCAGCGGCGCGCCGGTCTCTTCATCGCGGGCGGTCATCAGGCGGCCCAGCAAATCGTTGGGCCATTGCTCTTGCGGGATGGCGCGGCGCGCGCTCACCACTTCCGTGATATACGCAAACACGCGCTGGCGGGCATCCAAATAGCGGGCGTTGCTGCCCACCTTGATCCAAATGGGCAAATGCAGTGGGTTTTGGCCCATCTCCATCACGAAGTGGATCATCGTCTCCACGTCGTCTTTCAACTCAATCATCTTGTCGCCAGACTCGGTGGTGAACAAACTTTTCAGAATAATGCTGGCGGTGACGAACATCATCTCGTCCACCATCTCCACCGTTTCACCGGTGGCCGCTTTGGTGTCCCAGCGCGTCACAAATGACTGGGCATCCTCAATCATGATGGGCAAAAACTGCTCCACCGCGCGGGGGGTGAAGAAGGGCGCCATCAGCTTGCGCTGTTTGCGCCACGGGTCGCCGGTAGAGGTGAGTATGCCGTTGCCGGTCATGTAATCTCGCACAATGTCATACGAGTCAAGCTTGTCGTAATTCTCGCGGTTGGCGATAGCGATTTGTTTCACCGCGTCTGGGTGAACCGCCAGAACCATGTTGCGCGGCCCAAGTTGAATGTGGGTCAGGTCGCCATTTTTTCGCCACTCCGATTCCAGAAAACTGAGAAACCCGCCATTTTTTTTCATCTCAAGGATGGCGTCAATCATCAGCGGGCTTTTGCGCGAAGGGAGTTTGGTTGTATTCGGAGTTTGCGTCGTCATGCGAGGTAGTATAAAACTTCACAAACGCGGGGACTGGCCGCGAGCCTGCAAAAATAAGGAACGGCCGCGGAGGCAGGCGCTCATCTATTTCAGGTAATTCGCTCTGACGAAGATGCGCAACGATTACCGCCACCGGATAAATCCGGCGGCTACTGGTTGGGAAACCCGCGAGCGGGTTATCGTAGAATTTTTTAACCCGCGCCAGCGGGTTTTCTAATGCTTAGGCGGCGGATTTTATCCGCTGCCGATGAAACGCCGACACACATGGACGCAGTGGTGCAAATTAAATCTGGGAAAAATGTGTTTTTGGGCAGGATGTGGCTTTAATCAACACTTTTAACCAACACTTTCAACAAATTTCTCGGAATACATGGTCACGCGCTACGCCCAGCCAGCAACCCCCGCGCCCGTGAGGGCACAATTAAACTGGGCTTACGCAAAATGCCGTTAAATTTTGTCTGGTCGCGTAAGAACAAGTCGGACTTCTCGCAGAAGTCCGACTTATTTGACCGCCCAAATAGAATTTTGAGCGCCAAAATCAGCTTTTTTCATTAATTTCGCGGGCTACGCTTCCCAAGCAATTTTTTGCGCGTTTCCTTGTCTTCGCGCATCCACTGCTCAAGCGTTACGCCTTCCTCTTTGAGCAAGTCGCCAAGCTCATCGAACAAAGCCAGCGCAGCGTCAATCTTTTCTTTTGGCGTAGCTTTTACTTCTACCGTGCCGTTATCGTGAATGAGAAATTTTACCGGCGTGCCTTTGGTGATGCCCAACTTGCGGCGCACTTCCAGCGGGATTGTGGTGTTCCCCCGTTCTTAGGCGATGCTGGTAAGCTCTTGCATGATTGTGCGTGAATACCAGCATACATGAATACGTGAATTGTGATTTATCAAGTAACACGCTAAAATATATCTAACCGGGGTAGAAATGAAATTACGTCATCTTTCGATTAAAAATTTTCGAGGAATCCAGGAATTGGACTGGAATATTTCTGGAGATGTTGTTTGCTTAATTGGTCCGGGTGATTCAACGAAGACTTCAATTCTTTTAGCTGTTGAATATCTTTTTTCTCCCACTTGGAATTTATCTCTTAGTGATACAGATTTCTATCTAAAAGATGTTTCCCAATCCATTGAAATCAGTTGTGTAATAAGCTCTTTGCCTGAAGGTTTAATTGGTGAAGACAAATTTGGATTACAGCTTGGTTTTTGGAACCCAGACGATAAAACTATTTCGCAAAAACAAGAAAATGAGAAATGCGAAATGGCTTTGCGCGTAAAGCTTGAAGTTGGTAGAGACCTTGAACCAAAGTGGAGCGTGATTTCTTTACAAAATGATCTAGATATTCACTCACTTTCAACATCTGATCGTAGGTTGCTTGGCGTTGCAAAGATTGGCAATTTTGTAGAATCAGATTTAGCTTGGGGGCGAAATTCATCCTTAGCTCGTCTTTCAGTAAAAGACGACTTGTCTAAAATACCTGCCCTTTTGACAGAGGCTGAACGAAAGGTAATTGAAATTTTAAAGGACGAAAATTTAGGAGATTACGACGAGACAATCAAAAAGGTGCGCGAAACATCTCAATCATTAGGCATTGATGCCAAGCAAAATTTTCGGGTAGGTCTGGACCCAGCTCGTTTTAACCTAAACCAAGGGGCAATTGCTCTATTTGATGGAGATTTGCCATTTTCTATTAGAGGAAATGGAAGTCGAAGGCTTTTGTCAA
>Ga0073904_10000889_pt1 | contig 21971 bp, 19 predicted proteins | sample KloWWTrecipitate_FD_66668 | JGI IMG/M metagenome (GOLD analysis project Ga0073904, IMG submission 66668) | Active sludge microbial communities from Klosterneuburg, Austria, studying microevolution and ecology of nitrifiers - Klosterneuburg... | ecosystem: Engineered > WWTP > Aerobic digester >... | reverse complement strand
TCGGCACAACGCGGGCAAGGCAATGGACAGACACTCTGCCTGACGATGGGAACCATGGCTGAACTCACCCGAACCATCGTTGAACGCCATGCACTGCTAGCCGATGACGGCAAACCATTGCGACTGACCTTGGGTCGCCTACGAAAGACGATGGAAAATCGCCTCTGGAAACTGAGCAATGGCGATTTGCTCGCCGTGTCGGCGGTGATGGGTCATTCGCCGCAGGTGGCTGATAACCACTATTTGCGACTCGATGAGCAGACAAAGGTCGAGGGGGCGAAATTCATTGGCCTTGCCTTGCCCGCAAAACTGCGGGGAGCGCATCTCGTCCCAACACCGACGGGAAGTTGCAATGACAGTTTGCACGGTGCGCGGGCGCCGAAAGATGGTGCGACACATTGCACGGAATTCACGCATTGCCTGGGATGCCCCAGCTACGTCATTGTTGGATCACTCGACGACTTGCATCGCCTGTTCAGCTTCCAACGATTTCTGATGGCGGAGATCGACTATTACCCGGCAGCGGATTGGCAACAGTGGCAAATGCACCATCACGATCTGATCGCGCATATCGACCGAATCGTGTCGGATCACTTTACGCCCGAGTTGGTTACCCAAGCAAAAGAGCGTGCCGACAGGGAGCTTCATCCCTTCTGGGAACTACGCCTTCGACAAGTACGGACGCATCGTGAGGCGCGCTATGGGGGCTAATTCCAATGCGTTCAAGGCTTATGACCTGCTGGCTACACAGCCAGTATCCGTCAAAGACCTGCCTGACCGAGTTCGCGCGGGCATCGTCATTAGTGCGGTTACTGACATGAATGGCGTCAATCACACCCTGTCGACGTTCGGCGAGGTCATTTGGGATTTCAGGCCTTACTTCGAACAATCCAATGTGGCAGATGGCCAGAAATACATTCCTTGGCCACAGGATTGCACATACGACCTGGTGAGTGACTGCAAGACAGTTCTCTATGCATGGTTCAAGCGCGGCCTGCCGGGGTCGAAGCCGCCGGTCGCCATGGGTGTATGTCAGACAGCGATTGCCTCGGCCATTCCGCTGATGCGCTGGCTGATGTCAGTGAATGTCCATCGATTCGACCACATGAAACCAATTCATGTGGCGAACTATGTTCATCACATCAAGGCTCGACTTGTCCGTAATGCACATAGTGTCTATGACAGTTTGCGCATACTGGAGTTTCTGTGGGTGTTTCGTGACGAGACATCGTTCCCTCTCGCGAACTGTCCATGGGGTACGAGTTCGCTTTGGCGGGTCAGTGGACTGGCAAAACAGGCCGGACGCAATGAGGTTGGCAAAACGCCCATCATTCCTCCAAATGTCCAAGCTCAGGTCTTTAATTACTGCGAGCAGATTCTCGCGAACGCAACAGACACTCTGAACGAGCGTGACGCGGGGCGATTGGGGTTGCGAAATCCTGCCTTGGTTTCCATCCGCGATGCGGCGCTGTATGTCCTGTCGATTACCAGTGGCATGCGTAATGAGGAGGCCATCGGGGTCGAGACAAGTTCCTGGCGTAGCGAACGACGGGATGGCGTCGACTATCACTGGGTCGCCACGACGGAACACAAGACAGGGAAAGGCAAGGTGGAGTTTTTGGTACCGGAACTCACGGTCAGGGTTCTGGAGTTGATGAGCCGCTATGCACAACCACTGCAAGAACAATTGGTGAGAGAAATCGAGGAACTGGAATGCGAGTCCGATCCTCACGGTTTGACGGACCGATTGCTTCAGATAGCGAAAGCAAAACGGAACGCCAACAAGCTCTTTCTGTGCACCAGCATGTCCGGTCAGCAGAAATCAGCCTATTACCATGTTGATGCATTGACCAATGGGGGTGCGAAGGTCGCATTCCGGCGACTGGCGAAGGCCGCTGGCACATCTTGGTTATTGTCTCCGCACCAGTGTCGGAGAACCTATGCGCGAAATATTGTCGAATCGCGCATGGGTCGCGCGTCGCTGGTCTTCCTGAAATGGCAGTTCAAGCATTCCAGCATGAGCATGACGCAGTTGTATGCCTCCAATCCCATGCAGGATGCCGCCCTATTCGATGAAGTCCTGGCCGAGATGGCTGACTTCAAGGTGGACTTGATTGAATCCTGGCTCGGCGACCAGCCGTTAAGTGGAGGCGCTGGACGCGCCATCAAACGAGTTCGTGCCATCGCCCTGGAGAGTCGGCATGCCTTGTTGGCTGAGACGGCAAGTTACGTTCATATCCGCGCCACAGGTCACGGCTGGTGTCTGGCCCAGGAAAAAGGCTGTGGTGGTGCCGGCCTGTACGAAGCAACTCGATGTGTCGATTGCAAGAATGCCGTCATTGACGAGTCCTTTGCCGATGTCTGGCAAGGGCTCTATCAGCAGCAGCGCGAATTACTGGCCATCGACGATGCCGGGCCGGCAGTTAGGCAACGCGCCGAACGTGACATTCAATGGGCACAGCAGGTCATGACAGACCTCGGCATGTTGCCGGAGTCTTCAAATTTCTCACCACAGGCAGGGGTATGCGATGAGTGACCGAAAGGCGCACAATCGAAAACAGACGATCGACGGCATCCAGCAGGCCATTGAACAGTTACAGGCAAGCCAAGGCAAGTTGTCAATTTCCGCTGTGGCGAAGATGGCCGGGGTCACTCCTGCACTGATTCACAACACGTATCCCGATCTCGCCGAGAAGATCCGGGGCTTGGTGGGCAAGGCAACACGAACCCAGCGGGATGCCAAACACGGCGAACTGGTGCGCGAACGCGAGTCCAACCGGACACTACGACAGGAACTTGCCGAGACTAAGGCCGCACTGGCGAAGCTTGCGTCTGTCAATCAAGTGCTGCTGAACGAGGTGGCCGTGCTGAATGGCATCGCCACGGGCAAAGTGGTCTCAATCCTGCGTGCTCGCGAAGCGTGCAGTGAATCCTCTCCAACGTAGTCAGCTATGTACGCCCTGGTGGATGGCAACAATTTCTACGTCAGTTGTGAGCGGGTATTCCAGCCCAGTCTCAACGGGCGCCCTGTGGTTGTCTTGTCGTCAAATGACGGATGCGCGATTGCCCGCAGCAATGAGGCGAAAGCGTTGGGCATCAAGATGGGTGCGCCCTGGTTCCAGATCCGGCATCTGGAAAAGGAGGCAGGCCTGATCGGTTTCTCAGCGAATTTCACCCTTTATGGTGACATGAGTACGCGCATGATGCGGATCGCTGCGGATCTCGGGCCGACTCAGGAGATATACAGCATTGACGAATCCTTTATCGGTTTGCATGGCGTGCGCGATGACGTTGGGCTCCGGGCATGGACCGTTCGCAATCGGATACTCGATTGGATCGGTATTCCGTGTGGGGTTGGTATCGGTCTGACCAAAACGCTGGCAAAACTGGCCAATCACATTGCCAAGTCGGCTGAGCGCAAGCCCGGCAGCTATCCGTCCGAACTCGCCACGGTATGTAACCTGGCGGTCTTGCCATTGGCCACCAGAGAGGCCGTGATGGCGGCGACTGAGGTTGGGGATGTCTGGGGTGTCGGCCCACGGATTGGCAAGCAGTTGCGTGATGCTGGCGTTTTGACTGCCCTCAATCTGGCGCGTATGAGCCCGTCCTTGGTGCGCGAGCGATGGAGTGTCGTGCTGGAGCGCACCGTTCGCGAGTTGCAAGGCGAGTCCTGTCTGGCGATTGAGGACGCTCCGCCCCCCAAGAAGCAAATTGCCCATACGCGAAGCTTTGGCCACCCGATCAGTGATCTGGATGGACTGATTGACGCCGTCACCAGCTTCACGGTGCGTGCGGCAGAAAAGCTCCGCCAGCAAGGGAGCGTGACCCGGCAGGTGAGCGTGTTTGCTCATACCTCGCCGTTTCGTTCTGGGCCACACTTCTCACGTAGCGTGGTGGTTGCATTGCCACGACCAACATCTGACACGCGGCCTCTGGTCCAGGCAGCAATACGAGGGATCAAGCAGATTTACCAGCCCGGCTTCCAGTTAAGCAAGGCGGGTGTCATGCTGCTGTATCTGGCACCGGAGTCGGTGTGTCAGGGGGAACTGTTTGAGCAGAACGACTCCGTCGATTCGGGGATTATTTCTAAAACGCTGGACGTGATCAATGCACGCTTTGGGCGCGGCGCAATTCAGCTAGGTTCGTCAAGCTTGAAAAATGCGAGGCGAGACTGGGTGGTGACGCGAGGGCGTCTCAGTCCGCAATACACGACCCGATGGGAAGACTTACCGATCGTAAGAGCGTAGCCATGCGCGGATAATGGCCGGATGCGGCCATGAGCCGTCATTGGCACCCCTAAAACAATGGACTTTTGAGCGGCTGCTTTCCACTTTCTCCATGACGATGGCCACACACAGTAGATCATCGCGGTCATGATGAGGCCACATACGTGACATCGACCGATCGAATTTTCCAAGGGTTCCACATCATGTAGTCGAGATGATCTTGGCCCCGATTGTCTCTGCGACGAGAAGTCGGGTCACCGATTCATCCGCTACATTCCTCGTGTGCGCCTCTGTGCGAGAGAAACCTCTTTCCATACTAGAGGCGATAACGGTGGGTGCCAACTACTGTTGGCGAAATGGTTAGCCAATTGAAACCCGCTGGTGTGACAATTCAAAAGTGGCGGTCAGAGTACGACTCGTTGGGGGCGCTCGGACAAGTGAGCAGCCATTTTCACCAAAGTCCGCCTATCAATCTTATCGCCCATCATCGGCAATGATTCCAGCACCAGTATTAGCTCGGGGGCCTTGTAGGGGGCCAGTCCTTCACTGCGCGAATGGTCCCGCAGATCCTCAAGGCTCGGTACCTGCGTCCAGCATGTTGGTACCACGCAGGCGCATACGCGCTCCCCCAGCATGGCGTCTGCGACACCGATTATCGCTACCTGTTCTATACCCGGATACGCCCGTAGCACCGTCTCCACATCGGCCGGACTCACTTTATCACCGCCGCGTACGATGACTTCCTTCAGCCGTCCGACGATTACGACACGGCCCGATTGGTCTATCCAGGCCAAATCCCCGGTATGAAACCAACCCGCTTTCCAGGACTCTCTGCCTTGGGTTCCGATGTATCCACTCACACAACAAGGACCACGGCCGATCAACTCGCCTACTTCTCCCGGCGGTACTTCTCGGTCCTCACGGTCGACGATGCGGAGCTCCGTGCCGCCCCGAGGCTTGCCGACCGTGGTGTGGCGCACCACCGGTGGATCGCTGGGCTCGGCGGCCGACCAGCCGCCAAAGTCTGCGCCGCCGTAGGTGGACAATACAATTCCCTGAGTGGCCGACTCCAATTCCTCTGCCAATGTGGGCGGCAGCACTGAACCAGCGGTGTACCAGATGCGAACCGAGGACGTGTCGGCGTGGTTCAGTTTAGGCGCCAACATGGCGAGCTGAGCCGGTGTGCCACAAACAATGGTAGGTCGCTCTTGCTCTATCAGTTTCAGTGTTGCGTCGATGCCAAACACCGGCATACCAACTACGCAGGAACCAGCAACTGGCGCCGCAAGCCATGCGGCGCGAGCGGGTCCGGTTCCTGGCGAAAGAACGAGTAGTGTGTCATCGGCCTTCAAGCCGAGGAGCCGCGTCTGGGCGTGTGCACGCTCGCAGGCGGCAGCCAGTGTATAGAGCGCGAGTTTGGGAATGCCCTCAGTACCTGTAGTGGACAGGGCGTGGGCGGTCTCGTCGAGGCGCAGCGCAGTGCCTTCGTCGGAGACCGGTCCGTCGAGATTGAGTATCGCGCCTTCTTGTAGCTGAAGGCGCACTGGCGTCAGTCGCATCGCAGCGCAAATCACGTCGCATTCTGCGGCGTAATCGCGTTCACGAAAACGCCCCGGGGTGATCAGCACTGCGGGGCGTATACGTTCAATAATAGATGATAATTCCCGGCTACCCTGACTTGTAGGGATCGGAATCCAGAACAACCCTGCCTGTTCACATGCCCAGCGCACCAGATACCATTCCACGCTGTTGGGCAACCAGCCAAGTACTGGAGCGCCGCGAGGCAACCCGAGCGCGAGAAGCCATCCCGCCGCTCGGTCTACCCAATCCTTCGCCTCGCGCCAAGTCAGTCGAACGCCACCTGCGATCAAGGCCAATGCGTCTGGCCTCTCACGTGCCTGCCGCGCTAAGGCAGCGGTGATTGTTTCGAGCATTTACTTCCTCTCGACTCTTTCCATTGCGTCAAAGTAGTCTGTATATGGTTTGGAGTCGAACACTTCAGGGAGTTCTTCGACGATCCGCACACTACATGGCTCCGGATCCTTTACTCCAACGACGGAGCGGATCCACAGTACGGCCTCTTTTGGGCGCGGAGGCCTAGACACAACCGCGCGAACGTTAGTGCCTTTGTACTTTTTGCGACCCGGGGTAAGGTCGCGCAAAGTAAGCACGACTTCGCGTCCAGAAAGAACTTTGGCGTGATCGCGGACAAACGTTTCGTATTCATTAGCCATTTCTTGACTCCTTCCTATTTCAAATTAGAGACCGAGGTTCTTAAAGCGTGAAAGCACGCGCTCTTGAACATCCTTCGAGTACATCGCATCCAGCGTGGCGCGAATCGGCGTCTCCTCACGCGGCCACTCTGGGGGCCAGGTGCAGTCAAAAGACACGCTGGAGCCGCTTCGCCGGACCCGCTCTTCTTGGCTGTACGCGGGGGTAAGCGCGTTCAACCTTCCTTCGTAGTCATGAATGTGCGTGCCTCGACGTGGATGGCACTTAGTCGAGAAAGCATGAATCACAGCTGCCATATTGAACACATCGACATCCTCGTCGACGATCAGAACCTTGGAAATCAGGGCTCTGCGGGCGGTGAGCAAATCAACAACCTGCTGCGCGACAGCGGCGCCACCCCGGCGCACAGAAACTACGGCCATGTGCACTCCACTCTCGGGCGGTATGTAGACCTCCACAACAGGCACGCCATGTTTCTCCAAACGACGACGGATGGAGATTGCGCCGGAGATAGACGTCGTAACCGCGCTGGAATCCATGAATCCAGTGGTATCAAGCGAGAGGATGGGCTTCTTACGATGGGTAATCGCGGTAACTCGCGCGCACACTGAATTGCCCATCTCACCGCTTCGGTAGCCCGGATACTCACCATAGGGCCCTTCCTGATCAACCCCATTGAACAAAATCTCGGCCTCAATCACTACCTCCGATGTCGCGGGTACGTAGAGATCAGACGTCTCACATTTAACAAGTTCCACCGCTTGCTGGCCCAGACCTCCGGCCAGCAGCGCCTCGTCGCCCGCCAAACGGAAGGTGGCGGCAGCCGCCAGATGGCTAGGCATGTCAGCACCAATCGCAATTGCAATTGGCATGTTCTTGCCCTTCGGCACATAACCGTCAAGCAGCATCTTGCCAAGGTGGCTTGTCGGGCGGGGATAACCAGTGAGCAGTCGCTCATTGTGGATCATGAAACGGTACATGCCCCAGTTGACCCAGCCGCTATCAGCATCCTTGGAGATAACGATGTCCCAGGTACCCAGATAGCGCCCCCCGTCCCCGTCATGGACCATTGGAGTGGGCAAATCGAACAGATTGACATCGTCACCCTTGATCACCACCTCTTTACACGGTCCATCCTTGACAACGACCGGAGGAATCAAATCTACCTCTCGCTCGGCATACACTTTGTAGAGATCGCGAACCGAAGTATCAGCCGGCAGTCCGAGTCCCACGGCATAGCGCCGCCATCCCGCCACCGGATTCGCAATGGTGCGCCATTCCGGATAGTCTTTGATGTTATTGAACATAAAGGCCGGACCATAGCGCTCGCAGCTGAGCCGCCCGATACCCGATAGTTCTTGATCCCAATCTACCTGATCGTCAACCTTGACCAAGTCACCGGATGCTTCGATTGCCGCCAGAAAGCTTCTGAGGTCCTTATGTGCCACGTATGTACTCCTTGAGAATATTCGTTCGCGGGGTGCGGCCACGCAACAAATGACCGCCTCACAAGAAACGTGCGCTTAGCGCACTTGTTGTATGCCAATATAACTTTATTCACTCTAAAGACCCGTGTCAACCCGTTTATGCATGTGCGCTAAGCGCCCTATCGGGTAAAGCGGCCTCGCGATAGCCGTGGGGAGGGAGGGTGTGCAGTACGAGCCTCGTTAGAACCGGCAACGCTGATTCGTGATCCGAACACAAAGCAGTTCCAATTCTTGGGCTATCGCTCGGCAGCATGCGGCGCAATGACAAATTCCGTCGGAATACCAGCATGGAAAGAATGCCGCCCGTCCATTGATCGTCAGTCGCTTAAGCTCTTCAATGCTCTCTATGCTGGCCGGAGACACGTCTAATTCGACACCGCGGCTGACCCTAGGATGTTTTGCTCCAGTCGGCTGGATACGCGGCACAGCGAGTTCACTAGCTCGACCCAGCCCGCATGAGACCGAATACGGTTGCGTCTAACACATTCGCACGTTGCGGAGTTCAAGCTGTACCTCTTTCCCTGAGCATCTCCTTCGCAATAATCAACTGCTGAATCTGGCTAGTGCCTTCATAGATGCGCAGCAGACGAGCATCACGGAATAGGCGCTCGACTGGGTACTCCTTGATGTAGCCATAGCCACTATGTATCTGCATCACCCGGTCTGCGATGCGCCACAACGCTTCAGTCGCAAAATACTTGGCACAAGCCGACTCCTTGGTGATCCGGAATCCGGCATCCTTGTCGCACGCAGCTTTCTCAACCATTGACCTCGCAGCAAATGCTTCCGCCTCGGAATCGGCCAGCATGGCCTGGATCAACTGGAACTGAGCGATCGCCTTACCGAACTGCTGTCGCTCAGATGCGTAGCGCACGCCTTCGTCGATCAGACGCGCTGACAAGCCAACTGCCACGGCAGCCATGTGTATCCGGGCATGGTCGAGCGACTTCATCGCTGTCCGGAAACCGACTCCTTCTTTACCCCCGAGCAAGGCCGACGCCGGGACGCGGCAATTCTCGAAGATCACATCCGCAGTATGCGATCCGCGAAACCCCATCTTATTGTAGTGAGGTCCGACGACAATGCCGGGCATGCTGCGCTCGACCAGAAATCCGGAAATCCCGCCGACCCCGGACTCCTTGGGCGCCGTGCGCGCATACACCGTAAATAGCCCAGCGTGCGGGGCGTTGGTGATGAATCGTTTGGTTCCGTCAATCACGTAGTCAGCCCCGTCGCGAGTCGCGCGGGTGCCGATCGAGGCGGCATCTGAGCCTGCATCCGGCTCGGTAAGGCAGAACGACGCGATCAGTTCTCCGGTGGCGAGTTTGGGCAAATAGAGCCGGCGCTGCTCCTCGGTGCCATCGACCAGGATCCCCAAGGTTCCCACTCCGTTGGTCGTACCAAAATAGGAGCGAAACACCGGCGATGCATAACCAATCTCCATTACGACCTGCGCCTCTTCGTACATCGACAGGCCAAGCCCCCCGTATTCCTCCGGAATGGTCATGCCGAACAAGCCGAGCTCTTTCAACTGCGCAACGATGCTCTGTGGGATTTCATCGTCGTCCTCTACCTTAGGCTCGGCGGGAATCAACCTCTCACGCACGAACCGCCTGACCACCGATGTCAGTTGCCGAAGTGTTTCAGCATTTTTGGACATGCCATCTCTCCTGTTCCTTCTTAGGTTCTGGTGCAAATGACAATTGAAGTTCCCTCCTCACTGATCGACCACTTACTGTCGTAAGTCCGCGCTAATACGCACGCCCTGATTGCTACGTCACATAAAGAACGGTCATAACCAAAAGCACAAAGTAGCCAGCGGCATAGGGGGCATTCCACAAGGACAGACGGAAAGTCGACACCTGATTGATAGACTGCACTAGCGCCAACGTACCGCTGAATGGCCCCAGCATGTAGGTCAGCACCGAGCTACCTATAAGGGTGATCGCGAGTTGGGTCGGGTTGATTCCCAGGACTTCCGGTTTTAGAGATTCACCAAGCAGAGCAATGGCCACCAGCGGGTGCAGACCAAGGAAGGAAACGATTAGCGCCATGATCGGGATGAGAATCAAGAACAATTGGGTGCCCACGGCATCATGCAAGCTGAGAAACATAATATTGGCCGTATGATCAGCGCCAGACAGGTGCATGGCCTTGACGAAATAGCCAGCACTCAGAAAAATCGCAAATTGACTGGACATGCGTGACAGACCGGGCACTAGTTGCGAGCCGGTTTCCTTGAGGAAACCCACGGTCTGCCCGAGTGCCGCGCTCCATGCGAGCGCGAAAGGAACGGTAACCAATGTCACGACCGTAACCAAGCCAATCCGGAGCCACTCCTCCAGAAAAACAATGGCGATGACTAGCAGAACAATCGCCAGTAGCATTTGAAGCAAGCGCGAAACCGGGGACACCGTGTCGCGTTGCGTAGGTTCCGCGGTGATCGGGGCCGCTTGTTCCTTCCCCCAAGGTTCCAGTAAATAGAAGATGGCCCAGTTGGAGCATAAGGCAGCAACGCTTAGCACGAACAATATGGGAAACAAGGAAAGCCAATCCACGTGGAGGCTATGAAGGACAACGCCTACAACACCGGACACCGGTGTCCACAAAATTGGAAGTACATACCCATATGCAGCAGCTACGGCCATGAAGCGAACGGGATTTCTCAATCGATAGGAACCAACTACCGGGCCCAAGCTACTGATCATGATCGGCACTGCAGCCAAGCTCATAAAAGAACCGCATACAAATGCAAGCGTTGTAGCCAGGCAATTGAGGCCCCATACGCTGGCAATCCGCCCGCGCAATGTCGTCTGAATGGCGCCGCCATAGCCACCGAGCTTGACAGGTGTCGACAGAATAGGAACCACCGCAATCAGCGCGAGCAGATACGCCATTTCACCGAAGGCGCCGAGATACTGGGACCACGGAACGTTTTTCCAATACAACATAAAGGTGCCGCCGCCAAGAAACAAGGCGGTCAGAACTCGCGTAACCGAGCCCACAGCAGGTAACGAAATAATGATCGCCATTAGTGAGAGCGTGGAGAGCATCGGCGCTAGGGCTGCCAGCTGTCCAAGTTTTCCGATTACATAGCAAATAATCACTAAGACATACAACCAGGCGCGCCCCCGCATGCACGCTGATGAACTAGCCCCAAAGAAACAAACCGCCGCAGCCAGAGATTTCATGGGGACACCTGAGCACCTTCAAGGCGAACTCCAAGAAAGTACCAGTAATGGCTCATATGATTGGTTAGGCGCAAAGGCGCAATAGCAGCAAGCCAATAGTCAAGAGGTATGTCTACAACAGGCTTAGCGAATTTATGCTTGAACCTAGTCGCCCGTCAGTTTGAGAGTCAAGATAGGTTCTTGTCCGATACGCTTGACGAGCGAAAGCACAACGAAGCTGAAGCGAGACTGGTCCGGCACTCAGCCACCATGCGTTCCAGTAATTCGGCGCAACTGGGAATGTCGTCGAGCAAACCGATGATCATGCCCGCACTGATGGTGCCAGCATTTATGTCGCCTTCGGCAAAGGCCCGCTTTCCGCGTTCGCCCGACACCAAGGAGCGGATGTCATCAAATGTGCAGCCGCCTTCGCGCCGCTCCATGCGCACCACTTCGTCCGAGACCGCGTTCTTAAATACCCTTGCCGTGTTATGCAGGGTGCGAAAGATAAGGTTGGTATCGCGCTCGCTACCCGCGATTAGTGCCTTCTTGATTTGGTCGTTTATCGGCGCTTCGCGCGTACACATGAAACGCGTGCCCATGTTCACACCCTCGGCACCGAGGACCAGCGCCGCGGCCATGCCACGTCCGTCTCCGATCCCGCCGGAGGCAATCACCGGAATTTTCAGCGCATTTGCGGCGATAGGAATCAGCACCAGCCCGGGAATATCGTCCTCGCCAGGATGGCCGGCGCATTCGAATCCGTCTATGCTGACCATGTCCACACCGTAGCGTTCAGCCGAAATGGCATGTCGTACCGTGGTGCACTTGTGAATGATGGTGATGCCGGCTGCCTTAAACTTTTCGACGAAGGACTTGGGGCTGTTGCCGGCGGTCTCCACGATCTTGATGCCGCTGTCTATCACTGCCGCCATGTACTCCTCGTAGGGAGGAGGCTTGATCGCCGGCAGAATGGTAATGTTTACGCCGAAAGGCAGTTCGGTCATGCTGCGACAGAGAGCAATTTCCTGCGCTAGAGCCTGCGGCGTTGGTTGGGTCAACGCAGTGAGGATGCCCAGACCTCCAGCGTTGGATACAGCCGAGGCCATCTTTGCCGTACCGACCCATTGCATGCCACCCTGAATGATCGGGTAACGGATGCCGAGTTGCTCTGTGACGCGTGTTTTCATGATGTAGATCCTGTTTGACTTGGATGACGTAGCGCAATTCTTGGGGGCGTCTAACATAGGTTGTTGTCGTTCGTTATGACCTGCCCCCTGTAGCCATACCAGTCATTTGGCAGGAAGTCCGGTTGCAAGGTTAATCGAATTAGTAGGGGTTTGCATTGCATCGTCAGCATGCTGACGATGCAATGCGGCAAACTTGGCTGGCGGCATGCGCCGGCAGCTACTGTGAGGCCTGACCTCGTTGAAGTCCTGCCGCCAAATGGCGATGGCAGATCTAGCCTGCGGCAGTGTCTCGAACCAGTGCTCGTTCAGGCACTCGTCGCGAAACTTGCCGTTGAAGCTCTCGATGTAGCCGTTCTGCATCGGCCGGCCCGGCTCGATCAGGAGATGGCGAATGCCGTGGGTCTGCGCCCACGCCATGAAGGCCCGGCTGGTGAACTCCGGGCCATTGTCGGTGCGAACGGCCCTTGGATAGCCGCGGAAGATGGCTGCCTGATCGAGCAGCCGGGTTACATACTGGCCCGAGATGCCATAGTCGGTGGCGATGTCGACACACTCATGGCTGAAGTCATCTGCCACGGTCAGACACTTGATGCGCCGACCATTGGCCAGGCTGTCGCTGACGAAATCCATGCTCCACACCTCATTGACCATCTGTGCGATCTGGAGCGGCACGCGCTCGCTTGCCGGACGCTTCGCTTTCTTGCGTTTCCTCACCGCCAGTTTGGCGGCACTGTAGAGTCGATAGACACGTTTGTGATTCACGCTGGGGAATTCCGGGCGCAGCAGGTCGTGGATGCGCCGATACCCGAATCGCCGCCTCGCCTGGGCGATGTCGATGATGGCGGCGGAGAGCGCAGCCGTCTGCTGATCCGGCACCGGCGTGTGCCGGTAACTATCGCGGGAGAGCCCCACAAGCCGACAGGCGTGGCGTTCGGACAGATCGAACCGCTCGATGATCTGCCCGATGGCCTCGCGCTTGACCTGTGGGGCTAGCGCTTTACCCCGAGAACGCTCTTCAGGGCGTGCATGTCCAGGTGCGCTTCCGCCAGCAGCTTCTTGAGTTTGGCGTTCTCGCTTTCCAGTTCCTTGAGACGCTTGGCATCGGACACGTCCATGCCTCCGAACTTGGCCCGCCACTTGTAGAACGTGGCGTCGCTGAAGCCGCCTTTGCGGCACAGCTCCTTGATCGGCATCCCCGCTTCGGCCTGCTTGAGGAAGCTGATGATCTGTTCTTCGCTGTATCTGCTCTTTTTCATGTCCGCCATTCTCCATGGTTTGACGGACTTCTCTACTTCAGGTTGGTACGGCTGGCAGGGGGCAGGTCAGTTAGCCCTGACGACCAGTGAGGAGCCCGCATCAAGAGTTGCGATTACTCGTGCGGACCAACAACGGTGGGTTTAGCGCGCCAGCGGGGTCTTTCCAGCGTTTTAGCAAGGTATGGGGGATGCCGAACTGGTCAAGGGCCTTACCCACCGTGTGGTTGACGATGTCGTCGAGAGTATGCGGTCGAGTGTAGAAGGCGGGCACCGGCGGAAGGAGGATGGCACCGTAGCGAGAGGCTTTGGCCATCAGTTCGAGGTGCCCGAGATGCAGGGGCGTCTCTCGCACCAACAATACGAGCCGACGACGCTCCTTTAGGCAGACGTCGGCAGCGCGAGCCAGTAGATTATCGTTGTGCGAGTTGGCGATTTCCGACAGGGTTTTAATCGAACAGGGCGCCACGATCATGCCAGCGGTGATGTACGAACCACTCGCAACAGAGGCGCCGATGTCGCTGTGCGTATGGACTACATCCGCCAAGGCTTCTACCGCCGAAATCTTCCAGTCGGTCTCCTCAACGATGGTGCGCTTGGCGGCGGACGACAGGACAAGGTGAGTCTCGATGTCGGGTACACCTTTGAGTGCCTCCAGGGCGCGGATCCCGTAGATGGCGCCGGACGCGCCGGACATGCCAATAATGATTCGCTGCATGACAACTCCTATATTGTGCTTTTACAGCCGCCATGGCCGAGGGCCACAGTGGACTAATATCAATTGCTGTTAACCAGCGCTCGTGGCTTACCGCTCCACCTTCCACGGAATGATCCAACGTTCTACCTCAGTTAGGAACAGACTAAACAGATAGCCAATCACGGCGATCATGATTAGGCCCACATACATGGTATCGACCGAGAGGATTTCCCAAGCATCCCAGATCATGAAGCCGAGTCCGCTCTTCGCGCCTATCATCTCGGCAATTGCAATGAGAATTAGTCCCATGCCGACCCCGAGTTTGATCCCGGACATGATGAACGGCAGCGCACCGGGTAGCGCGATGGTTCGGAACATCTGCCAACGGCTGGCCTGAAAGTTCTTTCCGACATCGAGATAGATCTTGTTGATCTCAAGCACGCCGGCAACCGAGTTGATGCAAATGGGGTAGAACATGCCGATCGCCACCATCACGATCTTGGATGCTTCTCCTAATCCAAAAACGAGCAGGATAAGCGGCAAAATGGCACTTTTCGGAATTGGGTAGGTGGCGGCGATGATCGGATCGATCGCCGCGCGCACGGGCCGAGAAAGACCCATGATGATTCCCAGCACCAGTGCCGGGATGCCACCTAGGAGAAATCCCCAGAACAGTCGCTGCAGACTGGCCCACGTATGAGTCCACAGGACTCCTGAGTCCATTAGGCCGATCAGCGTATGGAGAATCGTGATTGGTGCCGGGAAAAAGCGCGTATCGATCATTCCCAAGCGGGCACTAAGCTCCCAGATAGCCAGTAGCACAAAAGGCGACAAAACGCTGATCAACCGATCTCTGCGCCCAGCACTCATCTTGAGCAAGCGACGCATCATCAAATACGTGGAACCGGTCACTTGGGCGCGTTTGACCCACCGGTCTTTCCCGCCGCTCATGACTTTCCTCCCGCGCATTCGGCATCGGCTTTGGCATGCTGCACTTCCTCGCGCAGATAGCCCCAGATCTTGTAAACGAGTTCGCCGTACTCAGGCCTGGCACGTAACTCCAGCACGCCACGTGGACGTTCGAACGGCACATCAATGAGCGCCTTGGTGCGGCCAGGGTGTGAGGTCATCACCATAATCTTATCGCCCAGAGTTACGGCCTCGTCCACGCTATGAGTGATGAACAATACGGTCTTCTTGGTCTCATCCCAGATGCGCAGCAACTCTTCCTGCAGGAGCGTCTTGTTCTGCTCGTCGAGTGCCGAGAATGGCTCGTCCATCAAGAGCACTTCGGGGTCGTTAGCGAAGGCCCGGGCGATGGATACGCGTTGCTTCATTCCCCCTGATAGCTGGTGCGGATAGGCGCGGGCAAACCGAGTCAACCCGGTCCGTTCCAGATAGTGCCCGACCACCTCCTTTATCTCTCCTTTGGGAACGTTGCGCATTGCCAGACCATAGGCTGCGTTATCCCAGACAGTCATCCAAGGAAAGATCGAGTCCCCCTGGAAGACCATCGAATTGCAGGGGCGGGTGCAGTCGGACTGATCTATTTCGATACTGCCGCCAGTTGGCTTTTCGAGACCCGCCAGAATCCTGAGCAGAGTGGTTTTGCCACACCCGCTCGGCCCCACAATCATGAAGAACGTGCCCGGCGCAATATCGAGGCTGACGTCATCAATCGCCGTAAAAACCTTATCCTTGGTGTGAAACTCCTTGGTGAGGTTCTTGATGCGAATCTTTACCGGTTCGGTCACACGGGAATGACGCCGTACGTCACTGATTCGGTGCGCGCTTTGAGCATGAGATGTATTGCTGCTCATTATAAGAGCCCGTTACTTGATTCGCGGAGTGTATGGACCGAGTTCCTTGATCGCGGCGTCGACGAAGGAGTTGTCCACCGCTTGTTCGATGGTAACTTTGCCCGTCACGAGGCCTTGAGCCTTATAGAAGGCCAAATCCTTCCTTAGACTCACTAAATTTGCTTCGCCATTGGGGTTGACTCCATTTGGAGTGATTGTCTTGAAAATCTCGGGATCTTTGATTGAAGTGGATTCAGTGAGTATGGCAATAACATCCGCTGCGTTCGGGCCCGCAAGTCGCCCATCCTTTAGGGCATCGTTGTAATAACGGACTCCACGGATATATGCGCGCATGAATTTCTTTGCGGTCTCTGGCTGGTCGCGAATGAAATCGCCACCATACATCACTACGGCGAGCTGATGGTTAGGATAAATGACATCGTCACTCATTAGCCGTACCGCCACTCCGCGCTTTATCGCTTCCGTCGCGGAGGGTTCCGTTGTGATGCTTGCGTCAACCGCTCCATTCGAAAGAGCCAATACATGCTGAGGAAATGGCATGAACACTATGTTGGTGTCGCTAAGTTTCAAACCGCCTCTAGCCAGTGCGTCGTTCAAGGTCGACATGGACGCGCTACCATTATTAAAGGCCGCGACCTTAAGTCCCTTAAAGTCGGCAAAGCTCTTGACTTTTCCGCTGTCGATAAGGTCCTTTCGAACCAGAATGGGTTGGTATCCGTACCCCGGAGGTGTCGACCCCTTGTCGGCCACAATCTTTACGTTGATTCCGCGCTCAACCGCATTGAAGAGACCCGCGGATGTCGATGTTGCGCCGACGTCTAGCTGTCCGGTTCCAAGTGGCGCAATTACGTCCCTCAGTACGGAAAAAGTGATCTTGATACCCTCATTCGCGAAATAGCCCTTCTTTTCGGCAATGAAAAATGGCGCATCGCTAGCCGATTGGACGAGCGCAACGCGTACATTCGCCATCTGCGCCAAAGTTGGGTGCCAAGATCCTAGTGCGATGAAAAATACGCACAGTAGGCGAAGCGCGTAAATGGTTTTCGCTATCGAGCCCCGAGAGGCGTCGCCCTCATTCACAAGATGTGTCATAGTTTTCTCCAGTTTGACGAAGGAATACATGCGAGCTACGGCGCCCCAGCTCTTCAATGGAAATCGGGCGAGGCGAAAACGGATAAGTTTCGACTGAATCGTGTGCGACCTGAGTCGTCAATCTGCCGATGCAATATGACTGGTTGATAGCGTGACTCGCTTGGCTAGCTTGTCGCGGCTGCACCATTTCCGCTTGGAATGGAATCGGTCTCAATTCCCTCAACACCGGGCGGTTTGGGGTTAGACGACAGTGTCCTACGGCGCGATCTTTCGGAGCACCGAACCGAGCCTGACGAGAGGCTTTCTGAGTAGTCACTTTCGTGCCGTCCAAGTGAACTCGGATCCTTTGTATGAGGGAACAGTTTCCTCCACTGTCCGTGCTGAAGTTCGCCACAACGACTTTCGTGGGTAGCTGCCAAACGGCAATATCGGCCGCGATCACGCAAATTGCAGTTCTCGGATTGCAGCGGTGCGGACTGTCGGGGATGCCCGCGCCTTTCGCGCCTAGCAGGGTCCGACGAAGTCCATTATTTGGGTGATCACCTGATGGGCGAATAAGTCGTCGTCGTGTTGAGCGAGAATAATGGCGGACGAGCGTCGATATTTCCACGCGGCCACGGTATTGAATACCGCCTAGAACTGCAGCACTAGCGGGGGGCCCAATGCCGGCATAACGCTGGTGCACATTCAGCCTGGCACTCAGCTCCTTCGCATTCTGACGTTCGCCTAATTCAGGGCTTACAAAAAGTCTTATTGCACCAAACGTATTCATCGTTACCACACCGAGATTCAATACCGAATCAACCGCCGCGTAGACATGTTTGCAATGCTGGAGCAATCGCGCCATAAATCATCTGCCACCTCGCTACATCTCGAGATGTCTCCATCTAAACGACCGAGTAAATTCGCCAATAGCACGATATGAGGATTCACGCCCACCTTCAGCTGCGTTGCTCCGCATTTCCCCCGTTTCAATTACTGGAGAGCCAAGTAATCTCCAACCCCTCGCTTTATTACTCATCTTAGGAGCTAAAACAAAGTGCGCATCGCGCCCGTATTTGCTCTGTGGTTTCTAAAAGTAGTATAGAAACATCTCTTGCACGATGTCAATAAGAAGTTGAAAAGGGCGCTAAGCGCCCATCTTGGATTCTTGTCTGTTTTTCTGCCGCGAACCGTTCCCGATACAGGGCATTAGCTTCAATCGTACGGGGCTACCGCGATCCTTCAGCTGTTATTGATAAATGGGGAGAGGGGGTACGCGCAACTGTTGAGACGGCATAGACGCGTTACTCAGAGCAGTCGACATGGCCGGGCATGCTGCGCCAACATGGATTTCCGTTACGCCAGCGCTCGTGGTTTAACGCTGCACCCCCTTACGGAATGGACTGCACCTCCCGTGCATCGTGAGCGTATCTTCTTTGCGACTGAGCAAGGCCATCCATCGGACTCCTCCTTAGGACTGACTTACGCCGCCAAGTATTTTCATATTCGGCTTCGCGTCGTCTAGGCTGGTTGATTTCGAGGAACGCTCATTTGCCACCGCATTATCACCCCGGCGCGCACCTAGGTTACTTTGCCCACGAACTAATGTGCGCTTAGCGGCCTTGTTATGCGCTCTCTATCAAGCATATCTGGCAGCAGCGTAGTAATATGCATTCTTTGCTTGAAATAGGCGCGCGCATCGCGCCCTTTTTCATTAGCGCCCTAATTTCGGGGTGGCTATTTTTCAGGCAGGAAAGAGACCAGGTCACGCTTAGTCCTTGACCTTTCCTCAACGATGGCAAGCACTTCCGTATGGTTGATCGAACACCAAGAATGCTCCCCATAATCGGCTACACACTTGAGAAAGCTAGACTCACCAGTGACCAGATACCTTGCTGAGCCGCTTATCATTAGATGGAACAGATCGCTGACCAGTAGCCCGTTTCCTAATGGAGGTGAATGGCGATTGCGGCGCGTATTGTAAGGATATCTATTTCTTCTAAGGTATTCGGAACAAGTACCAGACTTCCTGTCTCCCTCCAAAATTCGAACATGAGAACAAACTCTTACTATCTGGACGATCTGAAACCAGGCCAGCGCTTTGTGACGGGCGGCATTACGCTGACCGAGGCTGAAATAATCAGTTTTGCGTGGCGCTACGACCCCCAACCGTTTCATCTGGATGTGAAAGCGGCTGAAGAATCACCCTACGGCGGGTTGATAGCAAGCGGCTTTCAGAGCCTGCTGATTTGCTTCCGCCTGTTCATGCAGAGCGGGATGCTCGCCCAATCAAGCTTGGGCTCCCCTGGCATAGACGAGCTGCGCTGGTTGTCTCCGGTAAGCCCGGGGGACACGCTGCACAGTGCCGTGGAAGTACTCGAAATTCGGCCTTCCAAATCCAAACCGGATCGCGGCATTGCTCGTATGAAGTACCAGGCAATCAACCAACGGGGTGAAACCACTCTCAGCTTCACCATCAATCACCTGTTGTGGGCGCGGCCGAAGTGAAAGACCAACTGACCAACCTCGTGGCAGCTTTCGAATCCTAGCCCGAGCGCCCCATCAAAACGATGGGCCACATAAGCCATGGCAGAAACATGAGCATCGCCACAGTGTCCGTGCAGGCAGTCGACAAAGCCACCTAAGTAAAGGCAACTCTCGACCTCGCTCTGCCTAGTATCACTGGCCCAGCTGGGCAATACTGCTCCTTCTGCTCAGCGCCAGCAAACGACCAATTCGTCGACGTCGATCAAAGCTATTTGCGAGGTAGGCTGATTACTTTAGAGCGACTGCTCAATAACCTTCTTGCCCGAAAGCAGTTGGGGCAAGATGTTCCGCACCATTTCTTCGACCGAAAGGTGAGCAGCCAGTACGCTTACCGCGAGCGCGAAATGCACTTCTCCGCGCGAATCCGCTAGTGGCACAGCGATCGCGCGTAAGCCAATCTCGAGTTCCTCATCGCTAATCGCGTAACCGTTGGCACGAACTTGAGCGATCTCCGCCATCAAATCTTCCAGCCGAGTCATAGTCATGGGGGTTAGTCGCTCGCGCTTGATGCTCTTGAGATAGGCGATGACTGCCTCGTCGCTCCAACTAGCAAGGATAACGCGACCGGCAGCGCTGCTGTATGCAGGCAGCCGCATGCCAATGTTGCTCGTCGCCGCTACCATCCGGCGAATGGCCGAATGGGCCAAGCACACTATCTCGCTGTCTACCAAGGTATGCAGCGAAGTCACCTCTTTGGTCTTTGTTCCGATTTGATCAAGGATGGGCTGAGCAATCTTAGGCAGCGAGGCGGTAGAAAGAAAAGCGTAGCCCAAGCGCAATACTTTAGGACAAAGCCAGAAATGCTTGCCATCAGTCTCCGCGTAATTTAGCGCGACAAGCGTCAGTAAATAGCGCCGCGCTGCTGCTCTCGTCAAATCGGCTCTGCGGGCAGCCTCGGCCACCGTCAAGCGAGGCTGATTTACATCGAAGGCCTCAATGAGCAAGAGACCCTTCTCCAGACTGCCTACAAAATCTCGATCGTGGGATCGCATGGATGGAAGGTAACCGGTGGGTGATGCACGCCTAAAGGACAAACATTGGCTCAGAAGTTATGCAAGAATTCAGTAGTGTCCGGTTAAAAACGAGCCCCATGAACTGGAAACCCAGAACTGGAGCGGGATTTGAAGCGATGAAGGGTGGTGTCGATTTGAACGTCGAGCGGCAATTCGGGCAGGCTTCCGGGTTTTCTCCCGGAGATGGTTGCCATGAACACCGGCAAGACCCTGTTCGCCCAAATCATGGACTTTCTTCCGTGGACGACCTTCACTCGCCTCGTCAGTCGCTACGGCGGCGACCGCTATGCGAAGTGTCTGACCTGCGCCGAGCAGTTTCGCGTCATGGCGTTCGCCCAATTGACCTACCGAGAGAGCCTGCGCGACATCGAGGTCTGTCTTTCGGCGCAGTCGGCGAAGCTTTACCACATGGGATTTCGGCAGGAGATCAAACGCTCGACCTTGGCCGACGCCAACGAGTTGCGGGACTGGCGCATCCATGCCGAGTTTGCTCAGCGGTTGATCGCGCAGGCCAGAAAGCTCTATGTCGGCGAGGCCCTGGACTTCGAGTTGGAGAACACGGCTTACGCGCTCGATTCCACAACCATCGATCTGTGCCTGTCGGTATTTCCGTGGGCACCATTTCGCACGACCAAGGCAGCGGTCAAGATGCACACGCTGCTCGATCTGCGCGGCAACATTCCGACTTTCATCCACATCTCCGACGGCAAGCTGCACGACGTCAATGTCCTCGACGTATTGGTGCCGGAAGCCGGGGCGATCTATGTCATGGATCGCGGCTACCTGGACTTCAAGCGACTGCATGCCTTCCATCAGGCGAGTGCCTTCTTTGTTACTCGTGCCAAGTCGAATATGGATGCCCGACGTGTCTATTCGGCGCCGAACGATCGAAGCATCGGCATCATGTGCGACCAGACCATCGCGCTCAACGGCTACTACAGCAGCAGGGATTATCCGGCGCACCTGCGCCGCATCCGCTTCAAGGATCCCGAGACTGGCAAAGCGCTGGTCTTCCTGACCAACAACTTCACGCTGCCGGCGACCACCATCTGCGCGCTCTACAAGGCGCGTTGGCAGGTCGAACTGTTCTTCAAGTGGATCAAGCAGCATCTTCGGATCAAACGATTCTTCGGTACGTCGGAGAACGCAGTCAAGTCGCAAATCTGGATCGCGGTGTCGGTCTACGTGCTCGTTGCCATCATCAAGAAGCGCCTCAATCTCGACGCCTCGCTCTACACATTGCTACAGATTCTTTCGGTCAC
>Ga0073904_10000882_pt1 | contig 22081 bp, 21 predicted proteins | sample KloWWTrecipitate_FD_66668 | JGI IMG/M metagenome (GOLD analysis project Ga0073904, IMG submission 66668) | Active sludge microbial communities from Klosterneuburg, Austria, studying microevolution and ecology of nitrifiers - Klosterneuburg... | ecosystem: Engineered > WWTP > Aerobic digester >... | reverse complement strand
GACGGGGGGCCGGCACGATGCCTTTCAGTGACTCTGGCTTGCCGACGTGGAAAACCCCGCGGGTGTCACGCGCCATTAGCATGCCGTTGGCTTGCAGCGCTCCCTCAAGCAGCGCTATGGCTTGGTCGGCCGTCACGTTGCCTTTGGTTGAAAGGGTAACGCTGCCAGTAAGCGGTTTGTGTAGCACGTAATCGACTTTGAGGATCTGACCCAGAATTAGATGGGCAACGTCAACAATCGGCGTTTCCTCGAACTGAAAAGCGCTTTCCGAGCCCACGATTGCTTGAGGTGCTGCGGGCTGCGAAATGATTCGGTCTGTGCCCTGCACAATGACTGTGCCCCTGCCTGCTGGTTCGATGTGTTGTTGCTCGCTACGGGGTTGGCTACCCTCGGGTGCCGGCATCTCCACAGGGGGGGCACTTCGCTGATTTGCTGACGTGAGTGCGGCCAAAGGGTCATCTGCCGCGGCACTGCCCCCGCCTACGTGCGCACAGGACGCCTGGGTGATCACCACAGCGATGATTGTTAAGACCTTGGGTTGAATGAACATATAGCCTGTCATCAAGGGAGCGGGACGGGTAAGAGGCCAGCCTTGACCCGCATTTCGTTGCGACGGCGATAGCGATCGCGTATTGCGTCCACCGGAGCGTTCGCGACTTGGTTGGGTGTATTCTGTTGAGCAGTGGCCGCGGGTAGTCGGATTGCTGTCGCCTCTGAAGTTGCAGTCGGCTGTGACCGGAGCAATGAAATTACGCGGCTTTCGCCGTTTCTCTCGAATCTCACGTCGCGGTTATCGATGGCTTTCAAGGTCCAATCTGCAATTGTTCCGTTGACAGAAACTCGCTTTCGCACTCCATCAACCGTTGCGATGATGCCACCCACATCGATGCCCGAGAAAATGCCCAATATCACGACACCCCTCAAGGGATCACGCGCAGGTTCGGGCGAGGCAATAGACGCCTCAGTTGGCGGAGGCGGGCGACGAGTGGACGAAAATAAGGGACGCTCCAGCGTGGCTAGCGCCAGCAACATGTCGGTATGTAATAGCTTCACCGATGCTTGATCGGCAGGAGATAAATTCGGCTTGATTGCTACCGGTGGCACCCATTTCACATTGCGCAGTTCCCCATCCGAGTCGACCCAAAGCCAGACGAGCACGCAGACAAGCGCGAGGTTCAGCGCGCCCATCAGTTTCATGGTGTAGCGCCTCACGATCGCGCCCGCAACACTGACAAGCTGAGTTGTATCGCTAGGCGCTGCGCCACATCGCCTTTGACCGCCCCAATTGTTTGTACCGACAGGCCATCGATGAGGACGTGAGGGGATAGCTTCGGGATCTCCAGCAACGCACCTTGCAAGGCCACGAGGTCGCCTTCCAGCCGAACTGAAATCGGAATCCGATCAAACACTGGATCATTTTTCGGCGCGAGCACTTGGCTGCTCATCACCTGCAATTTTGCTGCAGTGACAACGTCCCTGACGCGGCGCTGTGCGTCGTTGCCGGCCTGACTTATGTCCTGACCAACGGGGTAGATGCCCGCGGCAAGCGAAGAAAGCGCTGCCGATTCAGCACTGTAAAGCTCGACACGGCTGGCCTCCAAGCCCGCTAGGCGCGCGTAGCGTTGATTAATCTCTTGCAGGCGCTCGACAGTCCACTGGTGCTTGACTCTAAGTTGGTAGAAACCAAGGGCCGACAACGCAATGAAGACCAGCAGTGCCGGAGTGCGCAGTGAAATACTTTGTCCCCAAAATGTGATTTTCATGGTGTCGACGCGTTTTGCTGCATTACGCTCTCGCTTCTGCGTGACGACAGTACGCCAAGACTCGATTGGGGCTGCCTCAAGTTGTCCTGAGTCAACTCGAGTTCGATCGTGAAACTCTCCTTATTCGCTCCCAATGGGCGGGTTGCGGCAGACGGCGCCTTGACATCTCTTAACCCGGGATAAGCGCTGAGCTTTTGCATCAAGTCTGCGGTGTTGGTGGTCTGACCAGTCAGGCGGATCTTCGAGCCCTGAATCTGCAGATTGAGCAGGGATGAATCGTCAGGCAATGCGCGTGTCAATAAGCCCATGACCTCGACGGCATGAACGCTCTGCGTTCGGACTTCATTCATTGCCTTGATTTGTGCCTCAGCTTGGTAAATCGACTGCCGTTTTAGCGCCAATGCTGCTGTTCTTTGGTGAACGGTGTCGAACGATTCAACAGCTTGAATGGCCTGCAGTCGAAGCTGCGCCGTTGGGGTGACCGTAATGCCCATCAGCAAGCCCCAAGTCAGCGCGAACAAGCTGCCCAGCAGCCAGCGGTGACGCTTCTGGCGGTGCACTCTACGACCTTCACCGAAGCCTTGGATCACGATCGGCTCAGCACTTGATGACAGGGCCCACACCTCGGCCCAGGCCGCGGGTTGCTTGGGCCCAGCAAGTTGGCCTTCCAACCGAGCCAGGTACTGTTGGATTTGCTTCCGGGAGGCTATCACGATGTCAACTTGGAGCTTCCCTGAGGCAAGTGGCAGGCAACGGTGACCCCAGGCAAGGTCGCCCGAGCGGAATGGGCTGGAAGTGACGGCATCAAGCTCGGCGGCATCAGCGGCCTCGGCGATGGACATGTCCGGCAGAATGAGTTGACGCCGCAGGAGCCGATCCTCGGGATACTCGACCGCTCTGAATTCTGCGATTGAAACTGTGCTTGCATTGGCAAGCGGTGCGGCGGGTTTCATGATTTCGCCCTGACGCCACAAGGCTTCCGAGCCATCAACGAGCAAGACACGAACCGGTAGCGCGGGTGTCAAGCGATCGAGCCACTGCAACCTGTATTTACGACTTGCCCTGCCGCCGAATCGGGCCCAGAAACTTTTGTGGCCTGCTCTCACAGCATCAGGTTGGGGTAGCGTAGCGGACATTTGGCGCAAGGTCAGCTCATGCGGTTATGGCATGCGGGTTTGAGGAGACGCTCGGCGTTGAAGATGCGCCAAGGCGATCGACTGAGTTTGCCCGGAGCGATGTCGATTGTTTGAGATGCCCACAGTTTCATTTCGGTCGATGTGGGAACACAGGCAGAAATACGGTAGCGGTCGATGGATGTGGTCTCTAAGTCGCTAGTACTCAGCATGGTGGTATCGATGCCAACGCGACCAGCATCTCGTTCAGAAGCAATTCGCGCAGCCTGCTCGATGTTGCCGCCCGTTAAAACGTTGAGCACGCCTTGAGGTGCTGCCAGCGCGTTCACGCGGCCGGAACGGGTGCCAGACAAATCGACGCTGACCAAATCCTTTATTTTGGCATAAAGCGTGTAATCGATACCAGGCACATGAAGCAGATCTTCAACAGACTCAAAACCTCTTTTATGCCCTTTTAAGTCTTTTATAGAGCGTATTTCAATGATACTGCGGGAGAGGTTCAGTGCACGATCAGGATCGATGCCGCCCTGAATGGAGATGAGTCTAGAGAGCATAGATTCGGAGGCATTATTGATATCGATAAGTCCATTTACGGGCAGAATTTCGATTCTGATTAATTTCTCTTGATAATAAATATCTTTGTATGAGAGGTGAATTATTGGCTTCGAAGACGACAGCATTTCCTGTAGAGTTATATTAATGGCAGCGATTGCGATTGCGCCTAGTATAACGCTCTGCCGGGACGCAGCTGTTCTGCTAGTTTCACCACGAACACTATATGAAATGCTCGCTACCATCAAAGTTAGCGCAGCAACCATCCATAGAACCGCGACTAAGGCGAAGCCTTTGTCTCTGTGAAAACAAGGTTTACCTCTAATCAAAGCGGTGCTCCCGTCACGAATACATCCGATTGGTCGCTAACACTCGGCAGCACACGAATAGGAATGATAACATGAGGCCAATCGATGCCGGCAACTTGAAAGGTAAATTGAACGGCGCCCGGTAGCCGGTCAGTATGTGTCCAATGTTCCGACCATGCCCTCGTTGTCCGATCATTATCTTGGTACAAGATCCTAAATGACGAGACATCGGAAATCATCACTCTGAATTCTGTTTCATTCCATTTTGGAAACGTAGCCGAGTTTAGGCAGGGCTTGAATCGAATAACCAAGCTACTCTTGGCGTCTATGCTTTCGACTGCCAAGCGAAAGTAATGGAGCCCACCGGTTCCATATCTGGCTGGCATCACCCCAATCCATGCCACTGAATGGGCATCAGAAGTAAACAGAAAGTTGGGGTCGGCTGCCTCCGAGGCGGAGTCTGGTTTTCGTAAGGATACTCGGCTCAAGGTTTTTCTAAGGAAACTGCTGGCCACCCGAAACTCGTCAGCCAAGTTCAGCCGTCGATCTACGCGGACCTCGGTCTGCGCAAAGGTTCGAAATGCCGCTCCCAGCGCGAGCATCACGACCGACAGAAGTGAAATCACGACCAATACTTCTACCAGCGTGAATCCGCAATGGCTACGTTTTCCCGGGTTAAATCGATGGGGCGACTTCATGGTGACCCGGTCGGTTCAATGGGCTGCTGCTCCGGCAGTAAGGTCACAACCTCAAGCTGATGCGAGTTCGTTTTGCTGCCCCATGTGATCGTGATCAGTACTTGGTGAAGCCTGGGTGCGCTGATGCTAGCGAATCGAGTCGGGTAGAGGCTACTGCGGATGCGCCATGCGCAGCCGGCTGAGACTCCCGACTGGTCCCAACCGTCAGGTGGCACGGTGTCTCGCAGACTGAGCAGCGATTCGGCCAATGCTGCCGCGCGCTGGTGTTGTTCGCTTTGCTGCAGGTTGTGCACCGTGCCGCCGCTGACCCGATAGAGAACGCCGAGCGACAACGCGAGGATCGAGAACGCAACCAGCAGTTCAAGCAACGAGAAGCCGCGCTGCGTTCCGCGCCTCATTGAGGCAGACCGAGCAAGCGGGTCCCACCCGACAGCCAATCGACCTGCAGCCGTGCGCCGTTTCCGGCCGGTCGCAGGATGTCGATGCTGCCTCCGGTCGCACCACCTTCGGGCAGGAAGCGGATCGAAGCGACCTCCTGCTGCGCAAGCTCGATGCTGGCCACCGTCACGCGGAACTTCAGCGGCTCAGGCAGTGCACGAGGTGTTGCACCGTCGAGCCCGTAAAGGCCGCGGGACAGGTCGACCTTGAAGCTGACCTCGATGCCCTGCGAGGACGCGCGGTCGTGTGCCTGCCGGAGATCGCTCATGACCGCACGCAGCGCGTCCCGGTACTGCACCGATTCGCGCAGGCGCTCGAAGGCTGTGGGAACCAGTCCGATCAGCAGCGCCGAGATGGCGAATACCACCAGCAGTTCGACCAGCGTGAAGCCGCGTTCACTGCGCACGACGGGCCCCGGGCAACCGCCGGCAGTTACTTCGCGTTGCGCACGTCGGCGTTCTCGCCTTCGCCGCCGGCGGCACCATCGGACCCGAACGACACGATCTCGATCTGGCTGTCGGCTGTGGCGGTGTACCGATAAGGCTTGTTCCAGGGATCCATCGGGACGGCACCTCCCTTCAGGTACGGGCCGGCCCAGCCGTTCGCGGAGGCGGGGCGCTTGATCAACGCATCGAGGCCTTCCTCGGTGGTCGGAAAGCGACCGACATCGAGCTTGTAGAGCTCGAGGGTCTTCTCGAGGTCGGCAATCTGCACGGCTGCGGTCTTCGACTTCGCGCCGCCGAGCTGACCCAGCACGCGCGGGCCGACGAGACCGATCAGCAAGGTCAGGATCGCCAGCACGACCAGCAGTTCGATCAGGGTGAAGCCACGCTGTGCGGCTGGCTTGCTTTGGAATCGTGACGGGGAAAGCATGAAGAGATCCTTGTTGAAATGCATCAGACAGCCAGGTCGTTGATGGACAAGATGCCGAGCAGTATCGATACGATGATCGCGCCGATCAACAGGCCCAGCACCACGATCAGCGCCGGCTCGATCAGCGTCAGACCGCGCTTGATGCCGGTCTCGACATCGCGATTCAGGATGTTGGCCAGCTCGATCATCATCGTGCCCATGCGCCCGGTTTCCTCTCCGACACGCATCAGGTTGATTGCCAACGGTTCGAACACCTGCGTCGCCGACATCGCGTCGAATACCCGGGTACCGCTCTTGACCAGGGGGGTGACGCGGGTCAGTGCGGTTTTCAGCACGATGTTGCTGACGGTCTCGGTCGCGATGTTGAGGGCAGCCACCATCGGAACCCCATTTCCCAGAAGGGTTCCCAGGGAGCGCGAAAACAGCGTCAATTCGTACTTCACCAGCAGCGGACCGAGGATTGGAAGCCGGAGTACGGAGGATTGCCACCACAGTCGCCCCGAAGTCGAGCGCAGCCAGCGTGCGCCCGCGTAGACGGCAGCGAGAAGCAGCAACGCTGCGATCACCCCGTATTCGGAGAACCCCCGCCCCAGGCCCATGACCAGACGGGTCGGCAGCGGCAGCGCGTCGCCCATGTCGACGAACAGTTTCTCGAACTGCGGCACGACGAAGCCCAGCATGCCGATCATCGACAGGATCGCCACGCCGAGCAGGATCGCCGGATAGATCGATGCCGAAATGACGTTCTCGCGCAGCGCGCGCAGGCGCTCCATGTGCTCGACCAGGCGTTCCATGACCGTGGAGATCTGGCCACTCAGTTCGCCCGATCGGATCATGCTGATGTAGAAATCGCCGAACACCTTGCGGCGGTTCTCCAGCGCGCGACTCAAGGGCTTGCCGCCTTTGACGTCCTCGAGGATGCCTTGCAGCATGTCGGAAACCGCCGGCCTGTGCCCCATCTCGACCAGCACGCGCAGCGCGTTGTCGAGCGCCAGGCCGGCGCGCAGCATCACCGACAGTTCGGAGGTGATTGCGAGCACATCTGCGGTGCCGACAGGTCCCTTGCCGGTCGAGCCCTTGCGCCGCACCAGGCCTGCCACGGTGGAGTCGGTGCGAACAGTTTCCGACGATGCGTCGATGCGCACCGGCAGCAGCCCGCGCTGCTTGAGCAACTGCATCGCATGCGCCGGGCTGCTGGCATCAATGCGACCCTCGACGAGCTTGCCGCCGGCGTCTGCCGCACGCCAGGAAAAATCAGTCATCCGACTGGTCCTGCGTGACGCGCAGCAATTCTTCGAGGCTGGTGATGCCTGCGGCGACCTTCAGCAGGCCGTCCTCGTACAGGGTGTGCATGCCCCCGCGTGTCGCGATGCCGTTGAGAACGCTCGCGTCGACACCATCGATGATGGCCTTGCGTATTGGTTCGTCCAGCACCAGCAACTCGTGGATGCCGGTTCGTCCCTGGTAGCCGGAGCCGCGGCAATGCTCGCAGCCGACAGCCCGATACAGCAGCTTGGCAGGTGCCGAGAAGCGGGCCAGACCCGCGCTTTCGATCAGATCCGCCGATGGTTCGTAGGGGGCCTTGCAGTGCGTGCACAGCGTGCGCAGCAGCCGCTGCGCGAGTACGCCGTTGACGGCCGAGGTGATCAGGTAGCTCTCGACGCCCATGTCCAGCATCCGGGCCACGGCGCCGGCCGCGGTGTTGGTGTGCAGCGTCGACAGCACCAGGTGACCGGTCAGCGCGGACTGCACTGCGATCTGTGCGGTCTCCCCGTCGCGCATCTCGCCGATCATGATGATGTCCGGGTCCTGGCGCAGGATGCTGCGCAGTGCGCCGGCGAACGTCAGACCGATCTGCGGATGCACCTGGATCTGGTTGATCGACGGCAGCTGGTACTCGACCGGGTCCTCGACGGTGATGATCTTCTGCGTTGCCGAGTCCAGTTTCGACAGCGCCGCGTAAAGCGTGGTCGTCTTTCCCGATCCCGTCGGCCCGGTGACCAGCAGGATGCCGTGCGGGCGTGCCAGCAGGGCATTGAAGCGCGCCAGGTTGTCCTGCTCGAACCCCATGTCCTCCAGGCTGAACCGGATGCTGGCGCGGTCGAGGACCCGCATCACCAGGCTCTCGCCATGCACCGTGGGCACCGTCGACAGGCGCAGATCTAGTTCGTGGCCCTTGACGCGAGTCTGGATGCGACCATCCTGCGGCAGTCGCCGCTCGGCGATGTCGAGGTGCGCCAGCAGCTTGATGCGCGAGCTGACCGCCGCGCTGTGCTTGAGGCCGATCGTCTCGCCCGAATGAATCACGCCGTCGACCCGGTAGCGCACGTGCAGTCCGTCCTCGAAGGGTTCGAGGTGGATGTCCGATGCGCGCAGGTCGGTCACGCGGCCGATGATGGCGTTGACCAAGCGGATGACCGGCGCTTCGCTGGCCAGGTCCTTCAGGTGCTCGATGAATTCGCCGGAATCCTTCAAGTCATCGAATTCGTCGCGCGATGCGGTGGTGTTGCTGTCCTCGATGAGCTGCGACAGCGCTTTCTCGATCTCGCTGGGCAGCCCGACGTGCGGCCGGATCTCGAGGCCGGTCGACAAGCGCAGTGCCTTCAGCACGAATGAATCGCGGGGCGAGGCCATCGCGACGTCTAGCTGGCCGGCCTCGCGACGCAGCGGGTAGACGCTGTTCGCGACGAGGAAATCCGGCAGCAGGCCTTCGACCTCCGGCGGAATGGCCGGGAAGTCTGCGGCGGCCACGAAGGGGATTTTCAGCAGCTGCGCGGTGGCCACAGCGACGTCTGCCTCGGACACCAACCCGAGGCTCACCAGAACCCGCTCGAGCGATCCCCCCATTTCGGTCTGCGCAGACTGGGCGTGCTCGAGGTCGCGAGCCTTGAGCTTTCCGATGTTGACGAGGTGTGTCCCCACTTCGGAAGTGGCCGCCCCCAGTATCGACAGCGCGGGTGAATTCACGGTCAAGAAAGTCTCTGTTCAGTACACAAGACGAAGCTCGGCTTCGACGTGGCGGATGCCGAACTGGTTGTGAGTCCCCAGCCCGACGATTGACTCCACCCCGAGAAGAACAACTTTGGATTATCCGCGCACTGCACCGGCACGGAATCCGGGGTCGCACTTGGAGAGATCAGGGTCGCGTCGGTGCGGGAATCGCGAGGTAAGCAAAGCGCTTGACCTCGCGCCGGCCCATCGTCACCGTGCGCAGCACCGCTCCGCAGACCAGCGCCAGCATCGCGCAGAGCATCATGCCGGTGGCGAGCACGGCGGTGGGTAGGCGAGGCACCAGCCCGGTTTCGAAGTAAGTGAAGGCCAGCGGGACGGTGAGGACGATAGAGAGCGTTGCCATCACGCCAGATACGATCGAGAAGAAGGCAAGCGGCCGCTCGCTGATGAAGAGCTTCAGGATGGTCATGAGGATGCGCCTGCCATCACGAAAGGTCGACAGCTTGCTGACCGAACCTACGGGTCTCGATCGGTATGCCACCGGCACCTCCGCGTACGGCATGCGCAACTCCAGCGCATGCACGCTGAGCTCGGTTTCGGTTTCAAACCCCTGGGCTGCGGCAGGAAACGACTTCGCGTAGCGCCTGGAGAACACTCGGTAACCCGACAGCATGTCGGTGAATTGCCCGCCGAAGATCTGGCTCACCGAACGCGTCAGCAATTGATTGCCCCAGCGATGGCCCGGGCGGTACGTCTGCGGATTGTGGCCGTCGTCCTGCCGGTAGCCGACGATCATGTCGAGCCGATCAGTCAGCAACAGGTCGATGTGCTGCCGGATGTTCGAGACGTCGTAGGTCGCGTCTCCGTCGACCATCACATAAACATCGGCTTCCACGTCGGCGAACATGCGGCGCACCACATTGCCCTTGCCGCGCAACTGCACCGGGGTGACGATCGCGCCCGCCGCCCGTGCCGCGGTGGCAGTGTTGTCGGTCGAGCGGTTGTCGAAGACGTGCAGTGCCGCCTCCGGCAAGGCGTGCTGGAACTCATCGAGTACCTGCCCGATGGCGAGCGCCTCGTTGAAGCACGGCACGATGACGGCGATGCGGGACGTGGTCATCTTGACGAACTCAGGCCGCACCGGTTTGCCGGCGCTGAATCTCCAGGATCGGCAACAAGACTAGCGGCAGCACGAAGTAGGGCAGCAGGTATCGATACTCACCGGCTATCGAAAAAAGGAAGATTCCGCCTAGTTGAGCCAGCATCGGAATCGTGACCAGAAGAGTCGGAAAATCTCTGCGTTTCAAGCCCGATCGAAACAACAGAAAAGTTAAGAATATGCCAAACAAGGGCGACCACAGCAACCATCGGACGGAGTAACTGAACTCATAGAATGTCCTGAGAACGGCCTCTGTCGCCTGCATGTTCATCGATCTGAATTCTGAGTGGATCCGGGTGCTCTTTATGATGCGGGCAGAATCATCCAGCGATGGAAAACCACCCTTCGCCAGTGTCGCTACCAAAAATATATTAACGCGACTGCCCAGAAAGTCGGGAATGTTGCGCCACAGATTATATCGGAAAAATTCGCTGACTATTTTTTTCTTCTGATCGCGGGTGAGCGCCAGGAAGTCGGCTCCCCCTTGTTTATAAACCAAGGTGTCCCAGTAATCGGGATCGTAACTCTCGAGGATTTTCGCCAACGGCTGTCTTTGCGTCAGTATCTGAACCGTCGTTTCGGACACGCGAGGCGAGTCGGGCCACAAATTCATGGGCCGCGGTTGCAGGAAGTTGACCGTTTCAAACAGCGCCAAGGGAAACAAAGCCCCGTGCTTGGCCGTTTCGTGCGCCTGTCCGCCCACCCACACAGCGGCCAACCACGCGAGCGTCACTGCCGCGAGCTTCAGGCGATCTGCCTTCCGCAATACATAAAACAAGGGCACCAACGCCATCAGAAAAATGAACCCATTCGCGCGTGCGAACGCCGCAAATGGTAGTGATATCGCGATCATCGCGAGTGACAACGCTCTGATGCTGCGGCGCTGCGCAATCAGCCAGAATTCAAACAGCAAGCCGACGGCGCAAACGGAAAAAATGCCGTCTGCGTAAAGCAGTCCCGCAAAAAAAATCATGTTTGGTGCCAAGCAGATAAACACCAAACCGAAGATAAATATATTCTTCATCTGCTGAAGCAGGCACCAACTGAGAATGCGCGAAAATATAATGGTTGTAATTATTAGTTGCACAGCGATTGGTGTCTCAATCCATTCATGCGGGCCGCTGAGAAGTTTGATAAAGTAATACCAAAAAACCGGCTTTCTGGATTGAAACGTGCCGTTCGATTCGATCTCGAGAATCACCGCCAGACTGTCTTCGCCGAGGAAGCCTGGCCAAAACGCCAGCAGCCAGACGCCGTAGACGCCGCCGATCACCAGCAGGGTGAGAAAAAACGTTCTGATAGCCTGGTGCCGGGGTGCGGCGCGCTCGAATCGAAACTCGCCGAGGGATGAGTTGCTCAAGAAAGTCCGCCTCGATGATGGGTTGGGTCGCTCGGTATGACGTGGAGCCGTGCCTGCGACGAAGGGTTTCGCGCTGCTGAACCTGGTCCGCTTCGCTGGGTCAGCGCGCGGTCGTGATCGCGGACAGCCCCGATGAGCCCGATCTTCCGAGTCGCTTAGCATCCGCTTGATGTTCTACAGTCCGCCCTGACGTCGATGAAACGATTGAGTTTACGGTCGGCAGCAGGGGTCGTCTGCCTCGCCGTTGCTGCGATGGGGACGGCGCTGCTCTGGCACGGTCGCGCAACCTCGCCGTTCCTGCTGTTGGTTCCGATGATCAATGTGTTCGATGCGTGCAGCAACCCGGAGATCGATCCGCCGACTATCGGCGAGTGCAACCTCCCTGGCGGATCGGCGGCCAAACTGATGGAAAGCACGCTGTCCAGGCTGGGCCCGCGAGTCAGTCCCAATGGGCGGTTCGAACTGGGCTACACGTTGCAGTTTCCGCTGCTGCGCTTGTTCAAGAGGGAGGGTGACGCCTGGGTCATCGATCAGCCAGTGATCGAGCGCATGGTGCGCACCTTGCACGACAACGACCGGCCTGCGATCGTCTACCTGTTCTCGACCCATTTCGGGCTCGGAGCGCCCATCGAGCCGGTGCTGGCGGCCGACCCCAGGAACCTGGCGGTGACGCCTGCGGGCCCGATGCTCAGTGACAAGTTCTACGACCACGACATCTATCCGTGGGCGTTCTCGACCATCGACAACGAACTGACGCGGCGGCGCGAGCAGGCGGTCAAGGCGGTGGTCGACGAGATCTGCCGCCTTCCGCAGCAAGACCGTGAAAAGATTCGCGGGGTCACCCTGCTGGGCGAACTGCACCACTTGTTCCCGAACTTCCAGGCGGGGATGGGTTTTCAGGAGAAGTACCTAGTCTCTGATTACAGCCGGGCGTCGATCGACGGCTTCCGTGCTTTCCTCGCCGCAAGGTTCGGCACGGTGGAGGCGTTGAACAAGCAAGTCGTTGCCGATTACCCGTCCTTCGCCGCTGTCGATCCACCGTCGAAGGACATCCGGACGCAACCCCTGGCTCGCTACACCGAGCACATCGATTCTTACGCCCATGGAACCCTGCCGATCTCGGGCTGGCTGCATGCGTCGAAACAGCGGCCGGGTGATCTGCTGTGGGTCCGCATTTATCGCAATGGCGAGTTCGTCGAACGTGTCCGCGTGAACCTTAGCCGCCAAGACGTGTTCGCGGCCCACCCGGAATTCGGCACCGCCGACGTTGGCTGGCGTTTCGATCTGGACTACACACGGCTGACCCCTGGCGTGCATCGCCTCGATGCAATTCTGGAAGGTTTCGGCAAGCCCTGGGTGCATCTCGACACCCGCTACATCGCCGTGATGGACCGAACGCAGAGCACGCCTCGCGAGATGCCGGCCGTCGCATTGCCGAAAACCGTATTCCGCGATGCATCCGTGACGTCGTATGTCGACCTGCCGGCCGACCGGTCTGCCTACTACTACAACCCGCTGGTGCCGCTGTGGCACCGGTTTCGAGGGTCGCAGGTCGTGGCGTATCTGAGTCATTTCGACCGGCTTGTGCGCGATTCCTGTCTGGCGAACGTCGACACCTACATCCACCAGATCACCCCGTTCACGAACCCGAGCTGGGACGCCAACAAGTTCGCTGTCGACGCCTCGCTGAAGCTGTTCGATCGGGCTCGATTGGGTGTCAGCCTCTATGGCGAGCCGACCTACGGCGTGACCTTCTTCGACTGGTACGAGCGCTCGAAGCTCCGGACCTACGGTGTCACCGAGTTCCATCCGCTGCGGCCGATGTCGTTCGATGAGGCTCGTGCCATGTTCGAGCACCATCGCGAGGGCGGAGCCCAATTCGTCTCGTTCTTTCTCAAGACGCAGAAATTGCAGGGCGCCCCGTCCGGCGACCCTTACCTCTTTGCTTTCGATCCGGCCAACCCGCGGTTCAGCTCAGACCGTATGTACGACACGGTTAAGGCGCTGGTGAACGAATAGCGGCATCTTGCCGCGCCGTAGGATAGACGGCCAGAGCGACCCATGGATGCTAATCTGAGCGAACTGCGGGTGATCTAACAGGCTGTTGAATTTCGACCGAGAGTAAACGCCGTGTCGCGGGCGGTCGTTGTGGATGCCGTGTCGGAACTCAGCAAGAAGTGAACGCAATGCGCGGATCGGATGGAATGCAGGAAGCATTGTCCACGGTGTCCAAGCTCGAGGACTTCGTGCCCAGCGACCACCCGCTGCGCGCCGTGCGCTCGCTGGTCAACGAAGCCCTCATTCGACTCAACGGTCTATTCAACCTCATCTACTGCGACACTGGCCGAGCATCCATCCTGCCCGAGAAGCTGCTGCGCGCATTGCGCAACCAGGTCTTGTTCTCCGTGCGCAGCGAGCGCCAGTTGATGGATCAGGTTCACTACAACCTGCTGTACCGCTGGTTCTTCGGGCTGGCCATCGACGACGAGGTCTGGAACCATTCCAACTTCTCCAAGAACCGGGATCGCCTGCTCGATCACAACGTGGTCGAAGGCTTGTTCACCGAGGTGAACCGCCCCGGGTTTTGAGGAGACTTCAATCTTTGAGAGGATGGAGCCATGATGTAGTCGAACAAGTTCTCACCCGAGGTCCGTGAGCGTGCGGTGCGCCTGGGTCAAGAGCACCGCGGGGAGTACCCCTCGCTGTGGGCCACGGTCGAATCGAACGCCCCGAAGATCGGCTTCGTGCCGCAGACGCTGCTGGAATGGGTCAAGCGCGTTGAGGTCGATAGGGGGTGCACGACGGCGTGACCACCGCCGAGGCGCAGCGCGTCAAGGAACTCGAGCGCGAGGTCAAGGAACTGCGCCGTGCCAGCGAGATTCTGAAGCTGGCGAGCGCGTTTTTCGCTCAGGCGGAGCTCGACCGCCGGTTCAAATGATGCGGGACTTCATCGACAAGCACCGCGCCACCCACGGGGTCGAGCCGATCTGCAAGGTGCTGCAGATCGCCCCGTCGGGGTATCGACGCCACGCTGCGTCCGTGTTCAGCGCGACGAGCTGCTGGCGCCCCAGATCGAGCGTGTCTGGCGAGCCAAAGCAGGTCTACGGGGCCGGCAAGGTGTGGCGGCAATTGGCGCGGGAAGGCACAGCGGTGGCGGGGTGCACCGTCGAGCGGTTGATGCGTCGACAGGGCTTGCGAGGGGTGATGCGCGGCGAGGTGGTGCGCATCACGATCAGCGACAGCAAGGCGGCTTGTCCGCTGGACAAAGTCAATCGGCAGTTGCACGCCGAGCGACCGAACCAGCTCTGGGTCTCGGACTTCACCTATGTCTCGACCTGGCAGGGATGGCTGTATGCCGCCTTCGTCATCGACGTGTTCGCGCGCCGAATCGTGGGCTGGCGAGTGAGCACCTCGATGCGAACGGACTTCGTGCTCGATGCGCTTGAGCAGGCGCTGTATTCACGCCAGCCCGAGCGAGACGCGCTGATCTGCCATTCGGATCGTGGTTCGCAATACGTGTCCATTCGGTACACCGAGCGTCTTGCCGAGGCCGGCATCGAGCCGTCGGTGGGCAGCAAGGGCGACAGCTACGACAACGCGCTGGCCGAAACGATCAACGGGCTCTACGAGGCCAAACTGATTTATCGCCGAGCACCCTGGAAAATCAAGGAGGCCGTCGAACTCGCCACGCTGGAATGGGCGGCCTGATTCAACAACGATCGACTGCTGGCGCCCATCGGCTGGATCCCGCACGCAGAGGCCGAGGCAAACTACTACCGGCAACTCGCCCTTCAAGCCACCGCGGTGGCGGCCTGACTTAAACCTAACAGCCTCCACGATTTCCGGGGCGGTTCAGTGACTGGATCACTCGCGCGTCACAGTCCCGCGATTCTCTGATGGCGTGGCTGCATACTGGAGATCCTTCTCGCGCCCGAAAAAGCGGCTTACTGTGATCGATGAAGATTCCCTGACTCCTGGGCGCCAGCCCAGCGCTGCCGACGTGCAGCGGCTCGTCGGGCTGCTCAATGCAGGGCAGTGGGCGCAGGCCGAGGCCGAGGCCCGCAAGGGTCTTGCGGCGCATCCGCAGGCGCTGGTCTTCCACAACCTGCTGGGCTCGGCACTGGCTGGTCAGAGCAGGTGGGCGGATGCGATCGAGAGCTTCCGGCGGGTTGCAGCGATGGCGCCCCAGTCGATGGAAACCCACAGCCAGCTCGGCATGCTCTATTCGCAGTTGGGGCGGCGCGAGGATGCCGTGGCCAGCTATCGCAAGGCGGTGGCGCTTAAGCCAGATTTCGCCGAGCTGCATTGCAATCTCGGCATCCTGCTGGGCCAGCTGGGCCGGCATGCGGAGGCTGCCGACAGTTATGCGCAGGCGGTGGCGGTCAAGCCCGCGCTGGCGGTGGCCCACTACAACCGGGGGACTGCGTTGCAGGCCCTCGGACGCCTTGACGAGGCGGCGCAGAGTTACCGGCGGGTCCTTGCGCTGCAACCCGCGAGTGCCGAAGCCCACAGCAACCTGGGGGCCGTGTTGCAGGCCCAGGGAGCGCTGGATGCAGCGATCGACAGTTACCGCAGCGCACTGGCGATCCAGCCCGATCCCCGGGTGCATTTCAATCTCGGCACCGCGTATCGCAACGAGGGGCGGCTGGCGGAATCGGTGCGCAGTTTCGAGAGTGCCCTGGCGCTGGCGCCTGTGTACCCCGACGCGCTGAACAACCTGGGCGAGGTGCTGCGTGACCAGGGGCGTCTCGACGAGGCCGTGGCCTGCTTCGAGCAGGCGCTGGCTCAAGACCCGGACACCTCCGAGGCGAACTACAACCTCGCGGTGCTGCTTTACGACAGAGGCCGGCCAGACCAGGCAGCCCGCTATTTCGAGGCTTCGCGGCTGCGCGACTGGCAGCAGCGGGTGTTGCTGTGCCTGTACAAGACAGAACAGTTCGAAGCGTTCCGGGCCGGACTGGAGCGGCTGCTTGCAGCCCCCGAGGCCCACGCCGCCCCGCTTCTGGCCACGCTGTCGGCGCACCACGCGGCGAATTTCGGCGTCACCGACCACTGCGGTTTCTGCCCCCATCCGCTGGACTTCGTGTCCCACGGCCGCATCGACGCCCTCGCGGGTGAGCGCAGCGCGCTGCGCGAGCAACTGCTGATCGACATCGCTTCGGCCGAAATCTCCGCGCGCAAGCAGGGGCGGCTGCACCATGGCATCCAGTCGTCCGGGAACCTGTTCAAGCGCCCGGAAGCGTCGTTTCGGGCGCTTTCAGGGCTGATCGCCGAGCAGGTCGAACGCTATCGGCAGGGGCTCGCCGGAGCCGAGGGTGTGTTCGCGCGTGACTTTCCGGCGACCACCGAGTTCAGCAGTTCGTGGTACGTGAAGATGCAGACGGGGGGGCACCTGACTTCACACATCCACGAAACCGGCTGGCTCAGCGGGGCGGTGTACCTGGCCATGCCGCCGCGGGACGCGGGCAGCGACGCAGGCAGCATCGAGTTCAGCACCGACGGAGACGGCTACCCTCGACGACACGTGGATTTCCCGCGGCGGGTCTGCCCGCCAGCGGTCGGCGACATCGTGCTGTTCCCGTCGTCGCTGTTCCATCGCACCGTGCCATTCAGTGCGACCGAGGAGCGCATCTGCATCGCCTTCGACATCGCGCCCCGGATGGCCTGAGGCGCGGCGGGATCAGCTCTTCGGTTCGACCGGCGGGGGCGGCGAGGTGATCGCAGGAGCCTTGATGACGCGGGTCTTGCCGCCGGTCGTGACGAGGACCACTGCATCGCCCGCGGCCAGGGTCTCGTTGCCCTTGGCCTGCACGATGGCGCGGCGGTCGCCGTTGCGCATCTGGATCAGCACCTCGACCGCATCCTCCTTGGTGGCGAAGCGCTCGACGGTGTTGCCGACCACGGCGCCGGCGACGGCGCCGAGCACTCCGACGACCGCGCCGGTCTTGTTGCCGCCCACGGTCGAGCCGGCGACGCCACCGACGACCGCGCCAGTCGCGGCGCCAGCGCCGCTCTGGCTGCCGTCGACGGTCACGGCACGCACCGACAGCACGGTCGCATCCTGGACCTGTGACAGACGTTGCGCGTCACCACGCTGGATGACGTCAGGACTCGTGGTCGAGCAGCCAACTAGGGTGCCCAGCAGGGCGAGAAGTGCGATTGCTTTTTTCATGTTTGGATTCCTTGAGCCCATCTGACAACGGGCCGGCTTGCGGTCGCGTTGACGCATTCCAGCGCTTCGATTCGTGCGGCCTGCCGATGTTCCTTCGGCGGGTGAAAAGAATTGTTGCTGCGCCCCGGTTGCCGGGACTGGCGAGTCAGGTTCGAAGCCTGCTGTGTCTGGGCACGCTGGCCAGCAGGAATTCCATCTGGTCGGTCAGGATGCGGCGTCCTCGCAGGATCATGTCCTCGTGCAGGCTCGGCACGTAAGGCAGGTACAGCAGCGACATCCGGGCTTCTTCCGGAAGCCGGCTGCCCTTGTTGCCGTTGCAGCTTCGGCAGGCGGTGATGCAGTTCATCCAGGTGTCCTGCCCGCCGCGGGAGGTCGGGACGATGTGTTCGCGCGTCAGGTCGTCCGAATGAAAATGCCCGCCGCAGTAGGCGCAGACGTGGCGGTCACGGACGAACAGCTTCGGGTTCGACAGGGCGGGGCTCTGGCGCCAGGCGCGGCTGGGGATGGCGCCACGCACCGCGATGATGGGGTGCACCTCGATGCGCGACTGCACGCCGGTGCGCCGCTGAACGCCGCCACGCAGCACGAAGAAGGCGTCGCCGAGCGTCCATGCGACGCCGTCACTGGCATACAGCACGGCAGCTTCCTTGGCCGAGAGCCAGGATTGCGGCCGTCCAGACACATCGAGTTGCAGAACTTCCAAGATCGACACTCCTACCCGTTGAGCGTAACCAATCCCTGCGACAACCCGGATATTCGCATGCCTGCGCGACCGTCGTCCTCCAGGCCTGCGTCCGGATGCAGTGGGCCTGCCACACTGGGCCGGATGAACTTGTCCGCGTCAGGTCGGGACGTCGTCAATCCCGAGTGAAAGGTGCTCGGGCTTTATGCAGAATGAATTTCACCGATCCCAGGAATTGCCATGGCTCTCTACACGCCCCCGCTTCGCGACATGCGATTCGTATTGCACGAGTTGCTGAAGGTCACCGACACCTTCAAGCTGCTGCCGCCGCACGCCGAGGTCGACATCGAGACCATCGATGCGGTGCTCGAGGAGGGCGGCAAGTTCGCGAGCGAGGTGCTGGCGCCGTTGAACCAGACCGGCGATGCCGAAGGATGCACGCTGAACCGTGACACGCACGAGGTCGCCACGCCTGCTGGATTCAAGGAGGCCTACCAGCAGTTTGTCGAGGGTGGCTGGCCGTCGCTCGGCTGCGACGCGGCCCATGGGGGGCAGGGCCTGCCGGTCACGTTGAACCAGTGTCTCTACGAGATGCTGAACAGCGCGAATCAGGCCTGGACGATGTATCCGGGCCTCACCCACGGAGCCTACGAATGCCTGCATGCGCATGGCACGCCAGAACAGCAGCAGACCTACCTGCCCCGGCTGACCAGTGGCGAATGGACCGGCACCATGTGCCTGACCGAGGCGCATTGCGGCACCGATCTGGGGCTGCTGCGCACGAAAGCCATCCCGTTCGAGGCGGACGGGCAGGCCGATGGCAGCTTTCTCCTCACCGGAAACAAGATCTTCATCAGCGCCGGAGAACACGACCTGGCCGCCAACATCGTGCACCTGGTGCTCGCGCGACTGCCCGATTCGCCGCCCGGCAGCAAGGGCATCTCGCTGTTCGTGGTGCCGAAGTTCCTGGTGAACGCCGACGGCTCGCTGGGCGCGCGCAACCCGATCTTCTGCGGTGCGCTCGAACACAAGATGGGCATCCATGGCAACGCCACCTGCCAGATGAACCTCGACGGTGCGCGCGGCTGGTTGGTCGGCCCGCCGCACAAGGGGCTGAACGCGATGTTCGTGATGATGAACGCGGCGCGGCTCGGTGTCGGCATGCAGTCGCTGGGCCTGACCGAGGTCGCGTACCAGAACGCGGCGGCCTACGCGAAGGACCGCATCCAGATGCGTTCGCTCACGGGCGCGAAGGCCCCTGACAAGCCCGCCGATCCAATCATCGTGCACCCCGATGTGCGCAAGATGCTGCTGACCGCACGGGCCTATGCCGAGGGCGGGCGCGCGCTGGCGGTTTTCACCGCACTGCTGATCGACCAGGAACTCTCGTCCAGTGACGAATCGGTGAAGCAGGATGCCGCCGACCTGGTGGCGTTGCTGACGCCGGTCGTCAAGGCCTTCCTCACAGACAACGCGTGGATCGCCACTTCGCACTGCATGCAGGTCTTCGGCGGCCACGGCTATGTGCGCGAATGGGGCATGGAGCAGTTCGTGCGCGATGCGCGCATCAACATGATCTATGAAGGCACCAACACGATCCAGTCGCTCGACCTGCTGGGGCGCAAGGTGCTCGGCGACCACGGCAGGAAGCTGAAGAAATTCGGGGTGCTGGTGCAGCAGCTGATCGAGGACGAAGGCGTCAACGAGGCGATGAGCGAATTCATCAATCCGCTGGCCGACCTGGGCGACAAGGTCACCAAGCTGAGCACCGAACTCGGCATGAAGGCCTTCGGCAACGCCGACGAGGTCGGCGCGGCGGCGGTCGATTACCTGCGCATCGTCGGACACCTGGTCTTCGCCTACTTCTGGGCCCGCATGGCGAAAGTGGCGCTCGATCATGCGGACAATGGCGATCCGTTCTACCGTGCGAAGCTCGCCACCGCGCGCTTCTACTTTGCCAAGCTGCTGCCGGAAACCGCCGCGCTGATCCGCACGGCGCGTGCCGGCGCCAAGCCGTTGATGGACATGGACGAATCCCTGTTCTGAGGCGGTGGCGCTGCAGCCCGGCTCGGCATTTGCTCGGGCCACCGAATCCGAATCCCAACGTCCTGGAGTCACCATGAAACGATTTCCCGTCCGCAAGGTCGCCGTGCTCGGAGCCGGCGTCATGGGCGCCCAGATCGCCGCCCACCTGGCCAACGTGCGGGTGCCGGTCGTGCTTTTCGACCTGCCGGCGCGCGAAGGCGCGAAGAACGGCGTCGTCACCAAAGCGGTCGAGGGCCTGAAGAAGCTCAAGCCTGCACCGCTCGGTGTCAATGACGACGCGGTGCTGATCGGTCAGGCCAACTACGAGGAACACCTGGATCAGCTGCGTGACTGCGACCTGATCATCGAGGCCATCGCCGAGCGCATGGACTGGAAGCTCGACCTGTACACGAAGATCGCGCCTTTCGTCGCGCCGCACGCGATCGTCGCCAGCAACACCTCGGGGCTGAGCATCTCCAAGCTGGGCGCGGTGCTGCCCGAGGCGATCCAGCCGCGTTTCTGCGGCATCCACTTCTTCAATCCGCCTCGCTACATGGCACTGGTCGAGCTGATCCCGACCCCCGCCACGCTGCCCGACATCCTGGATCAGCTCGAAGCCTTCGTGACCACCGCACTCGGCAAGGGCGTGGTGCGGGCCAAGGACACCCCGAACTTCATCGCCAACCGCGTCGGCGTGGCCGGCATGCTGGCGGTGATGAAGGAAGCCGAGCAGTTCGGGCTGTCTTGCGACGTGGTCGACGATCTGACGGGCAAGAAGCTCGGCCGAGCCAGTTCGGGCACGTTCCGCACCGCCGACGTCGTCGGGCTGGACACGCTGGCGCATGTCATCAGGACGCTGCAGGACAACCTCGGCCCCGATCAGTCGAACGATCCGTTCTACGGCAGCTACGCCACCCCGCCGGTGCTCGGCGCCCTGATCGCCCAGGGCACGCTGGGCCAGAAGACCGGTGCCGGTTTCTACAAGAAGGTCGGCAAGGACATCCTGCGCTGGGACGCTGCCGCCAACGACTACGTGACCGGTGGCGGCCAGGCCGACGAGTTGATCGGTCGCATCCTGAAGAAGCCGCCGGCCGAGCGCCTGAAGCTGCTGCGTGAATCGAACCACCCGCAGGCGCAGTTCCTGTGGGCGGTGCTGCGCGACGGCTTCCACTACAGCGCGGTGCATCTGGCCGAGGTGGCCGAGTGCGCGCGCGATATCGATTTCGCGATGCGCTGGGGTTTCGGATTCAGCCAGGGCCCGTTCGAGCTGTGGCAGGCAGCTGGATGGTCGACGGTCGCGCGCTGGATGCAGGAAGACATCGACGCCGGTCGGGCGCTGTGCCCCGCACCGCTGCCGGCCTGGGTGTTCAAGGGGCCGGTCGCCGACCGCGAGGGCGTGCATCAGCCCGAAGGTTCGTGGAGTGCGTCCGAGTCGCGCTTCGTTGCCGAGAGCGCGCTGCCGGTCTATGCGCGCCAGCACTTCCGCGAGCGTGTGCTCGGTTCCGGTGCGCCGGTGCCGCTGCAGTCGGGCACGGAGCTGTTCAAGACCGACGAGCTGCGCGTGTGGACGCTCGACGGCGAAGTGCTGATCGCCAGCCTGACCGCCAAGCTGCACCTGATCAGTCCGGCGGGGACCGAAGGCCTCGTCAGGGCGGTCGCTCTGGCTGAGGAAAGCTACAAGGGCCTGGTGATCTGGTCGCCCGACGATGTGTTCTCGGCGGGCGCCAACCTCGAGTCGCTGATGCCGGTGTTCATGAAGAGCGGCGCGAAGGGCATCGCGCCCGAAGAGCAGAAGCTGCAGGACGCGATGCTGCGCGTGCGCTACGCGACGGTGCCGGTGGTGGCGGCGATCCGCGGCCTGGCGCTCGGCGGTGGCTGCGAACTGGCCGTGCACTGCGCGAAGCGTGTCGCGGCGATGGAGAGCTATGTCGGCCTGGTGGAGGTCGGCGTCGGCCTGATCCCGGGA
>Ga0073904_10000881_pt1 | contig 22091 bp, 21 predicted proteins | sample KloWWTrecipitate_FD_66668 | JGI IMG/M metagenome (GOLD analysis project Ga0073904, IMG submission 66668) | Active sludge microbial communities from Klosterneuburg, Austria, studying microevolution and ecology of nitrifiers - Klosterneuburg... | ecosystem: Engineered > WWTP > Aerobic digester >... | reverse complement strand
AGTTCGACGATGGCTGGAACACACCCGAAGCCGAGAGCGAACCCGACCCGCTGAAGCCGTTCGAGACGATCGAGCATATCGAGCACGCAAAAAGCATCATCACCCGCAACGAGAGCCCGGATATCGGGTTCGATCGCTCGATCAATGCCTATCGCGGGTGCGAACACGGCTGCGCCTACTGCTTCGCGCGGCCGACGCATGCCTATCTGGGGCACTCGGCCGGCATCGATTTCGAGCGCGACATCTATGTGAAGGTGAACGCGCCCGACCTGCTGCGCCAGGAACTGGCGGACAGGCGCTACCGGCCGAAGCCGATCGCGATGGGGACCAACACCGACCCGTATCAGCCGGCCGAGCGCACGCATAAACTGACGCGGCAGATCCTCGAAGTGATGCTGGAGACGCGGCACCCGGTCACCATCTGCACCAAGTCGGCGCTGGTCGTGCGCGACATCGACATTCTCAGCGAACTGGCAAAGCTGGGGCTGACGCGGGTGGCGCTGTCGATCACCTCGATGGACCATATTCTTTCGCGCAAGCTTGAGCCGCGGGCCTCGACGCCGGCGCGGCGGCTTGAGGCGATGCGGCTCCTGTCGGAGGCGGGCATTCCGACCATCGTCATGGCGGCGCCGATGATCCCCGCGGTTAACGACATGGAGCTGGAGCGCATCCTCGATGCGGCGGCGGCGCAGGGGGCGAAGGGCGCCAACATGATCCTGATGCGGCTGCCGGGCGAGGTGCGCGACATTTTCCGCGAATGGCTGCTGCGCAATTATCCCGACCGGGTGAAGCACACGCTCGGGCTGGTGCGCGAGGCGCGCGGCGGCAAGGACAATGACGCCAACTTCCACACCCGCTTCAAGGGCGAAGGCGCCTATGCCGTGCTGCTGCAACAGCGGCTCGAAAAGGCGCGCGATCGCTATGGGCTCAACCAGCCGCTGCCGGCGCTGCGCACCGACCTGTTCCAGCCGCCGCGGGTGAACGACCGGCAGCTGGCGCTGTTCTGAGGGGTGTTCGGCACTGTCCTACCCGGCTAACCTCGCCGGCGGGGTGTTGGGGATTTGAATGTTGAGATCGATCGTTGTCGTGGCGGCCCTGCTCGCGGGGCCGGTTGCTGTGTGTGCCGATGGTTTCGAACCGGGGGCGATGCTCGAGGACGAGCTGGCGACGGCCATCGGCGCCGCGGTGGGCGAGTACATGGGCAGTGCGCCGCAGGCGGAGCAGGACAAGGCGATTGCCTGCATGACGGAACTTGTCGCGCCGCTCGGCGCAGAGGCCAAGACTGAGTTGGTGTTCAGCCATATGGGCGGCACCGCGGATGTGCCGCTGGTCGAGGCGCATGAGGCGGGGCTGGGGGAAAGGATCTGGGCGTGCGTGCCGGGGTGAGGTGATTGCGGCTGGCGCGGCGCACGGGGGCGTTGCAGTCATCGAGTGGGGCCAGAGCCCTCGAGCTTTTCGCTGCTGTAGCACCGCCCCCTCCGCTCGTCATTCGCGGGCTTGACCCGCGAACCCACTGGGTGATTGCGCCAATCAGCCTGTCGAACTGCACAACACCGTCTGTTGCGGCATCGAGTGGGCCCGCGGGTCGAGCCCGCGGGTGACGACTGTGGGGCCGGTGGGTGGCTGCTTTGCCGCCGCCATGCGTGGTCATCGCCCCGTGACGTTCGCGAGACTTGCGATTCGGGCGCGGGTGGCGATGCTTAGGCTATGGCCCGCGATTCGACCGACACCGCTGCGCGCGAAGCCGCGCCAATTCCCGACCTCCGCTTTGAGCGGCGAGCGGCGCGGCGGGGTGCGAAGGTTGTGGCGGGGGTCGACGAGGCGGGACGCGGGCCGCTGGCGGGGCCGGTTGTTGTCTCGGCGGTGATCCTCAACCGCTGGTCAATCCCCGAAGGGCTCAATGACAGCAAGGTGCTGACTTCGGATTTCCGCGAGGAGCTTTTCGCGCGGATCATGAAGACCGCGACGGTCGCGATCTGTGTTGCGCCGCCCTCGACCATCTACACGCGCAACATTCTGCAGGCGACTCTGTGGGCGATGCGGCAGGCGGTGCTGTCGCTGCCGCTCAAACCCGACCATGTGCTGGTCGACGGCAATATCGTGCCGAAGGAACTGCCGTGCGGCGGCGAGGCGGTGGTGGGTGGCGACGGCAAGAGCGTGTCGATCGCGGCGGCATCGATCATCGCCAAGGTGACGCGTGACCGCATGTGCCAGATCATGCACCGCGAAGAGCCGCATTTCGGCTTCGACGGCCACAAGGGCTATTCGACGCCCGAGCACCTTGCGGCGCTGCAATCGAATGGGCCGGGGCGGCACCATCGCATGGATTTTGCGCCCTGCGCGGAAGCGGCGCGGATGCGGACGGTGGTGATGGTTGAGGGGGAGACGGTGGCGGCGTAGCGCAGCGTCTAGCTGCCCTGCTGTCGGCGTTTGGCCCCACCCCATCCGCCCTTCGGGCACCTTCTCCCATCAAGGGAGAAGGCGTGACTGAAAGCCCTCAGTGGCGCAGCATCGACTGAGGGGGTCAACGATCCAGCCCCGTTAACCTCTCGCTAACCGTGACGCTTAAAAGCCCTTTAACCCTAACAGGTTACAACCAAGGCCCATAGTATTGCGTTAGGGCGAGTTGCATGTTGCGTACCGCGCGTCTGGCGGCCCCTCAGGCCGCTGCGGAGTTCTCTTCGCTCCCGATCGACACGATCCTCGTGGGCGATTGCATCGAGCGCATGAATGCGCTTCCGGCGGGTTCGGTGGATCTGGTATTCGCCGACCCGCCCTATAATCTCCAGCTCGAACAGGGCCTAACCCGGCCCGATCAGTCGAAGGTCGACGCGGTCGATGACGACTGGGACAAGTTCGATAGCTTTGCACATTACGACGCGTTCACGCGCGAATGGCTGGCGGCGGCGCGGCGGGTGCTGAAGCCCGATGGGGCGCTGTGGGTGATCGGCTCGTACCACAACATTTTCCGGGTCGGCACGGCGCTGCAGGACCTCGACTACTGGATGCTGAACGACGTCATCTGGCGCAAGGCCAACCCGATGCCGAATTTTCGCGGCACAAGGTTCACCAATGCGCATGAGACGCTGATCTGGGCGGCGCGCAGCCGCAAGAGCCGCGTCACCTTCAACTACGAGGCGCTGAAGCAGGCCAATGACGAGACGCAGATGCGCTCGGACTGGCTATTCCCGATCTGCTCGGGCGGCGAGCGGCTGAAGGACGGCGACGACGAGAAGGTGCACCCGACGCAAAAGCCCGAGGCCCTGCTCTATCGCGTTCTGAGCGCGACAACGAAGCCCGGCGACGTGGTGCTCGACCCGTTCTTCGGCACCGGCACGACCGGCGCCGTGGCCAAAAAGCTCGGCCGCCACTTCATCGGCATCGAGCGCGAGGACAGCTATATCGCGGCCGCGCTGAAGCGCATCGCGCAGATCCGGCCGTACAGCGCCGCGGCGATCGAGCCGGTGGTGTCGAAACGCGCCGCGCCGCGCGTGGCCTTCGGCTCGCTGATCGAAATGGGGCTGATCCAGCCCGGCACGATGCTCAGCGACGACCGGCAGCGCTATGCCGCGATGGTGAAGGCAGACGGCTCACTGCTGGCCGGCCCGCATACCGGTTCGATCCACAAGGTCGGCGCGCTGGTGCAGGGCGCGGAAGCCTGCAACGGCTGGACCTTCTGGCACCTTCAGCGCGAAGGCCGGCTCGACCCGATCGATAACCTGCGCGCCGTGATCCGCTCGCAGATGACCGCCATTCCTGCCTGATACCGACGACCTCCAGCGTCAGGCCATAGCCGCCGGCTTCCATGCATGGAGCCGGCGGTGTCTTTTTGGGGTGTTTGCGGGTGGGTCGGTGGCACTCCTTCGTGGTTCGACGGGCTCACCATGAAGGCTGCTGGGGGCTTGGTGCGGGCTCGAAGGGAGTTGTTGGGACTTCCTGGTGAGCTTGTCGAACCACGGGGGCCGGAACGCTCAGAGCGTGGGGCCTACCCCTCATCCGGCCTTCGGCCACCTTCTCCCACAAGGGGAGAAGGCGTGACTGCATTACTCCACTCCTGCAGCCACGAGCACTTTGCGGAATACCGTTGGCAAGGCTTGCGCGCCGAGGGTTTGGGGTTCGGTCCACCAGCCGGCGGAGAGTGATGAAGGATCGACCACGGCGGTCCACACATCGAGTTCCAGGCGGAAGTGGGTGAAGACGTGGATGACCTGTCCGGCGTTCCGCCATTCGCCCACGACAGGGAACTGCGGGGTTGCGCGGTTGCCGGCCCAGTCGGAGGTCGGGGTTTCGGTCATGCCGCCGAGGAGGCCCGTTGCGGCGCGCTTCTGCAGGTACACGTCGCCCGATGCGTCGCGCATGACGAAGGCGTGGCCGAAGCGGGTGGGGCGTTCGGCCTTTTCGGGTTTGATTGGATAGTTCAGCGGGTTTTCGCGGGCGCCGAGGCAGGCCGGTTCGAGCGGGCAGAGCATGCAGCTGGCTTGACGGGGCGTGCAGATCATCGCGCCGAGGTCCATCAGGGCCTGCGCGAAATCGCCGGCGCGCGGCGGGACGGCCGCCTGCACCACGGCGCGGATTTCGTCCTTGGCTTCGCGGACGGGGACGGGCAGCGCGAGGAAGCGCGCCAGGACGCGGTCGACATTGCCGTCGAGCACAGCGATCTCCTCATCGGCGCAGATGGCCGAGACGGCGGCGGCGGTGTAGGGGCCGACGCCCGGGAGGGTCAGCAGTTCGGCCGAAGTGGAGGGGAAGACGCCGCCGTGCTGTTCGACCACCGCCACGGCGCAGGCATGCAGGTTCCGGGCGCGGGCGTAGTAACCGAGGCCGGCCCATTCGACGAGCACCGATTCGAGCGGAGCGGCGGCAAGATCGGCGACCGTGGGCCAGAGCGTCGTGAAGCGGGCGTAATATTTGCCGACAGCGGCGACGGTGGTCTGCTGCAGCATCACTTCGCTCAGCCAGACGCGGTAGGGATCGGGGCGGATGCCGCGGGCGCGGTCGGCGGGCGCGGTGCGCCAGGGAAGCGTGCGGGCATGCGCATCGTACCAGCTCAGCACGGCGGCGGCGTCGATCGAGGGCGAGGGGTTTTGCCTTGCGGCGGCATTTGACATGATCGGGACTTGACCCAAGGCATGGGTTGCGCGCAAGCCGCGAGCGATGGCGACGAAGACAAAAGATGATGAACCACCAAAGCGGCTCAACCGCGTGGTGGGTGCGGGCGAGGCGCTGAACAAGGTGCTGGACCCGGCGTTCCGCAAGCGCGGGTTTGCCGCGCGGGACGTGGTGATGCACTGGGCGGCGATGGCGCCTGCCCCGTACGACCGGGTTGCGGCGCCGGACAAGCTGGTCTGGCCGCGCGGCGAGCGCAATGCCGGGGGCGCGGTGCTTTATCTGCGCTGCGCGCCGGGGCATGCGCTGGCGCTCAATCACGAGGGTGCGAAGGTGGCCGCCGCGGTCAACCGCTACTTCGGCTATGTCATTGTCGCCTCGGTGCGGCTGTCGGCCGAGCCATTCGTGCCCCGGGAACAACGCGTTGAAGCTGTTGATAAATCCACGCTGCCCGCGGATCCGGTGATCGATGCGGCAGTCGGAACTGTCGCCGATGACGGGCTGCGCGACGCGCTGCGGCGGCTGGGCCGCGGGATCAAGGGCAAGACGAGCAGCTGACGCTGCACAAGCCGGGCTCACCGGCTGTTGATGGCAATACTCGCTGCCGCCCCCTTGCCGCCATTGTCGCCCTGTGTAGTGTGCGCCAACCGCAAAATCCGGAGACAACCGTGAAGTTCACCCGCCGCGACACTCTGATCCTCGCCGCTTCCGCCGCCATGGCCTCGTATTACGGGCTCGGCACCGCGCAGGCGCAGGAAGGCACCACCAAGGATGTCGCCAAGCTCGCCGCCGTGGCGGTTCCCGACCATGCGCTCGGTTCCGACGCCGCGCCGGTGACGGTGATCGAGTACGCCTCGCCGACCTGCCCGCACTGCGCCGCGTTCCACAACAACGTCTATCCGCAGGTGAAGAGCGAATACATCGACACCGGCAAGGCGAAGTTCATCGTCCGCCCGTTCGTGCGCAACGTGCTCGATGCCGTGGTGTTCATGCTGGCCGAGGCCGCCGGCCCGGAAAACTACCACTCGGTCATCGAGACCTACTTCAAGACGCAGGACCAGTGGGGCACGGCCGAAAAGCCGCGTGACGCCATCCTCGCGATCGCCAAGCAGATCGGGTTCACCGACGCGAGCTTCGATGCCGCGCTGACCAATACCGAGCTGTTCAACAAGATGGAGACGATGCGCGAGCAGGCCATGACCGAGTTCAACCTCGAGGGCACGCCGACGTTCTACATCAACGGCAAGCAGTTCACCGGCGACAAGTCGATCGAGGACCTCCGCGCCGCCATCGACCCGCTGGTACCGGCCAATTTCGTCGCGACTCAGCCCGCTCCGGCGGCTGAAACGGGTGCTCCGGCGGCTGCCGCAGCCCCTGCAGCGGACGCAGCACCCGCCGCGACGCCCGCTCCGGCCGCAGAAACTCCCAAGCCGGCTCAATGATTTAACCCCTTGACCTGCGGGTTACCGGGGACAAATCCACATCAGCGATTCCCGCCAGCGGCGGGGATTGCTAAGAGGGCGCAATGAAGTTCCAGCGCCTGAAACTGCACGGTTTCAAATCTTTCTCGGACCTGACCGAGCTGCACCTCGAACCCGGACTGTCGGGCGTGGTGGGGCCGAACGGGTGCGGCAAGTCCAATCTTGTCGAGGCGCTGCGCTGGGTGATGGGCGAAAGCTCATACAAGGCGATGCGCGCCTCGGGCATGGACGACGTCATCTTTTCGGGCTCGGGCAACCGGCCGGCGCGCAATACCGCCGAAGTGACACTGGTGCTGGACAATTCTGACCACACCGCCCCTGCCCCGCTCAACAATGCCGATATCCTCGAAGTCACCCGCCGCATCGTGCGCGAGGAAGGCTCGGTCTATCGCGTCAACGGCAAGGAAGTCCGCGCCCGCGACGTGCAGCTGCTGTTTGCCGACGCCTCGACCGGCGCGCATTCGCCGGCGCTGGTCCGGCAGGGCCAGATCGGCGAGCTGATCGCGGCCAAGCCGACGGCACGGCGTGCGCTACTGGAAGAAGCGGCCGGCATTTCAGGCCTCCACTCGCGCCGGCACGAGGCGGAATTGCGGCTGAAGGCAGCCGAGCAGAACCTCGAACGCGTCGACGACATTATCGCGCAGGTCGAACAGCAGCTCGACCAGTTGAAGCGCCAGGCGCGGCTGGCAGTGCGCTACCGCTCGATTTCGGGCGATATCCGTAAGGCCGAGGCGACGCTCTACCATATCCGCTGGGTGGCGGCGCGCGTCGCCGAAAAGGAAGCGGAGGCCGAACAGGGCCGGCTCATCAACCAGATGGCCGACGCCCAGCACCTCGAGCTCGAAGCGCAGAAGGTGGTGTTCCTCGCCGACAAGGCGGTGGCCCCGCTGCGCGATGTCGAGGCGGCGACGGGTGCGGCGCTGCAGCGGCTCAATATTCTCTCCGAGCAACTGGCCGAAGAAGCCCGCCGCGCCGAACAGCGCCGGAAGGAGTTGGGCGAGCGGCTGACGCAGCTTGAGGCCGACAAGGCGCGCGAGACCGCGCTGTTCGGTGAAAGCGACACGACCCTTGCCTCGTACGCCGAGGAAAAGGCGAAGCTCGAAGCGGAAGCGGCGGGCGAGGAACAGGCCTTTGCCGAGGCGAAGGCTGCGGCCGAAACAGCGCAGGGGGCGGTCGCGGCGGCGGAAGGCGCGGCCCGCGCCGCGCAGGACGCCGAGGCGCAGGTGCGTGCCCGCCGGGCGCAGGCCGTGCGCGGCCGCGACGATGCGGCGAGCCGCGTTGCCCGCCTCAACCAGCAGATTGCCGAGGTCACCCGCGACGCCGAAAAGCTCGCAGCCGAACTGAATGGCGACGCCACCGTCACCGAGCGCCGCAACGCGCTCGAAGCGGCGCAGGCGGCTTCCACCGAGGCCGAACGGCTGGCGCTCGAGGGCGAGCAGGCGACGCAGGCGGCACAGGCCGCCGTCGATGCGGCCCGCCCGGCGCTGCAGGAAATCGAGACGCAGCTCAATCGGCTTGAGGCCGAAGCGCAGACTCTCACCCGCATTCTCAATGCCGGCGGCACGTCACAGTGGCCGTCCATCGTCGATGCGCTGAAGGTGGCCCCGGGCTACGAAACCGCGCTCGGCGCGGCGCTCGGCGAAGATCTCGAAGCCTCCTCGGACGCGGGCGCGCCGCTGCACTGGACCGGCCCGATCCCCGGCGAGGGCGACCCTGCTCTGCCCGGCGGCGCGACGCCGCTCAGCCAATTCGTTTCCGGCAGTGAGCTGTTGAAGCGCCGGCTCAACCAGATCGGGCTCGTCGACAAGGCCGAGGGCAACCGCCTGCAACCGACGCTGAAAGCCGGGCAGCGGCTGGTCAGCAAGAACGGCGACCTGTGGCGCTGGGACGGCTTCGTGGCCGCCGCCGACGCCCCGAGCCCCGCCGCGCAGCGCCTCGCGCAGCGCAACCGGCTGGCCGAACTCGACGCCGAAATCACCGACCGCCGCGCCGTGCGCAACAGCAAGAAGGCCGACACCGTCGCCCTTGCCGAAGCCCTGGAACGGGCCCGGCAGGCCGAGCGCGAGCGGCGCGACGCGTATCGCAACGCCCAGCGGTCGATCCAGACCGCGCAGCAGTCGCTCGACCAGGCGCAGCGCGCCATGGCCGAACTCGCGACCCGCCGCAGTGCGCTGGAAGAGGCGCAGACCCGGCTCAATTCCAGCCTCGCCGAAGCCGAGGGCATCAAGGCCGAGGCCGAAAAGACGCTGGCCGAGGCCGGCGATGAAAGCGAAGCCACGAAGCACTCGGAAGCCGAACGCGCCACCCTGTCGGCGGCGCGCGAAAAGCTGGAGCAGGCCCGGCTGAAGCTCGGCAATTTCGAGAACGCGGCGCGCATGCGCACCTCGCGTCTCGGCCAGATCACCGCCGAATCGCAGAACTGGCAGCGCCGCCGCGACGGCGCCGCCGCCCAGCTCGAAACCCTGTCGAGCCGCGCCGCCGAAGTCGCCACGCAACTGCAAACCGCCACCGCGACGCCCGATGGCTTCGAGGAGCGCCGCGAAAAGCTCGACCGCGACATCGCCGCGGCGCAGACCGCGCATCGCGAAGCAAACGACAAGCTGAGTGAAGCGCAGACCCGGTTCCGCGACGCCGACAAGGCGCAGCGGCTGGCCCATGAGGGGCTGTCGGGCGTGCGCGAGCAGATGGGACGAATCGACGAGCGCATGAAGGGCCTCATTGCCCAGCGCCATCAGATTGAGCGGCAGGTTCAGGAAATCCTCCAGATCGACGCGGCCCAGACCGCTGCCGAAGCCGGAATCAAGCCGCAGGACCAACTGCCGCTGGAGCATGCCGTCGAGCAGAAGGTCGAGCGGCTGAAGGCCGAGCGCGAACGGCTGGGCGGAGTGAACCTCGGGGCCGAGCGCGAAAGTGTCGAGGTTCAGGAAAAGCTCGACATCATGGTCAAGGACCGTGACGACCTGATCGCCGCCATCGCCAAGCTCCGCGCCGGTATCCAGAGCCTCAACAAGGAAGGCCGGGTCCGGCTGGTCGAGGCCTTCGAGAAGGTCAACGCCCACTTCCAGGAGCTGTTCACCTCGCTGTTCGGCGGCGGCACGGCGGAACTGCAGTTCGTCGAAAGCGACGATCCGCTGGAAGCCGGCCTCGAAATCATCGCCCGGCCGCCGGGCAAGAAGCCCTCGACCATGACGCTGCTGTCGGGCGGCGAGCAGGCGCTCACCGCCATGTCGCTGATCTTTGCGGTGTTCCTGACCAACCCCGCCCCGATCTGCGTGCTCGACGAAGTGGATGCGCCGCTCGACGACGCCAATGTGGAGCGCTTCTGCAACCTGCTCGATACGATGGCCGAACGCACCGAAACGCGCTTCGTCGTCATCACCCACAACCCGATCACCATGGCGCGCATGGACCGGCTGTGGGGCGTGACCATGGCCGAGCGCGGCGTGAGCCAGCTCGTCTCGGTCGACCTCAAGGGCGCCGAGGCCGTACTCGAAAGCAAGGTCGCAAACGGTTGAGTTCCGCCGGAATGCAGCCGCACATGCGGCCTGCCCGGGGGACTCGCTGCGCATGACTCAATGTCACACCTCGGGGCATTGGCAAAAACACATGACGTATCAGCATGTTAGAGGCTTTTCAGTGCGCTTGACACTATTGGGTCCCCTCACTATGTTGCGCGCGACTTTGAGGGCTCCCACAAGACTCTGGCCCGGGGCCGTAACGGGGTAGCGCGATGACTGATCCGCGTGAGACGAAACGGACCCAACGCGATGGCAAACCGGGGTTTACCTCCGATTTGGCAGCGCGGATCAAGCGTGCGCAGGGCGAAGACAGCCCGGCGCAGGCTGCGGCGGACAGAATGCGTCAGCGGGAGATGACGGGGTTGGGGCGGGGTTTCCGCCTCGGATCCGAATTCGTGGCGGCAGTTGTTGTCGGTGCGGCTTTGGGCTGGGGAATCGACCGGCTTTTCGGTACTACCCCGTGGGGCATGATCATATTGCTGCTGCTCGGCTTTGCTGCCGGCGTGCTGAATGTGGTTCGGGCGGCGGCGGAAATGAACGCGGAAGCGGCAAAATTGCCGATGGCGCCTTCGGTTCCGGACGACGAAGACGAAGACAAGTGACGGCGAGAGGCTGAACGTGGCGACCGGAAATCCGATTGAACCGATCCATCAGTTCGAAATTGTCGATATTTTGCCGCTAGGCAATATCGGTGGCGCCAACATCGCCTTTACAAATTCCGGCCTGTTCATGGTGCTCACTGTAGCCGCCATTGGGGCCTTCCTGATCTTTTCGAGCGCGCAGCGCGCGATCGTCCCGGGCCGCTGGCAACTGCTTGCCGAGATGAGCCACGAATTCGTCGCCAACATCATTCGCAGCACCGCCGGATCGGAAGGGATGAAGTTCTTCCCGCTGATCTTCTCGCTGTTCATGTTCGTGCTGTTTGCGAACCTGTGGGGCATGATCCCCTACTTCTTCACCGTGACCAGCCACATCGTCATCACCATGGCGCTGGCGCTGCTCGTGTTCGGCACGGTCATCATTTACGGTTTCTGGCGGAACGGCTTCAAGTTCCTCAAGCTGTTCGTGCCGACCGGCGTGCCGATGTACATCCTGCCGCTGGTGACGCTGATCGAAGTGATCTCGTTCCTGTCACGTCCGCTGAGCCTCAGCCTGCGTCTGTTCGGCAACATCATGGCCGGCCACATCGTGCTCAAGGTGTTCGGCGGCATGGTTGTCGCCCTGCTCGCAGCAGGCGGCTGGGCGGCTCTCGCCATCGGCCCCTTCGTGATGGCCGTGGCGATCACCGGTCTCGAATTCCTCGTCGCCGCCCTGCAGGCCTACGTGTTTGCAGTGCTCGCCTCGATGTACCTCAACGACGCAATTCACCCGGGCCACTAACGGCCCGCTGAACCCCTAACTTCAATTTCGGACCTCATAGGAGAATCTAATGGACGCGGAAGCAGCAAAGTTCATCGGTGCGGGCCTTGCCTCGATCGGTATGGCGGGCGCCGCCATCGGTGTGGGCAACATTTTCGCCAACTTCCTGTCGGGCGCCCTGCGCAACCCGTCGGCCGCCGCCGGTCAGTTCTCGAACCTGATCTTCGGCTTCGCCGTGACCGAAGCGCTGGGCATCTTCTCGCTCGTTATCGCCTTCCTGCTGCTCTACGCAGTCTGATTTCGACCGAGATTTACCGCACGGCCCCGGGCACTTCGTCCGGGGCGCAGAGTGCATGAAGGTGAGACCAGATGGCCGGTGAGATCACCACCACCAAGATCATCGTCGTAGCGCAGGCACAGCCCGCCGACGCCCTGCAACACGGGACCGTCGTCGTGCAGCAGGGGGGTGCAGCCGCACCCGCCGATGCCGCGCACGCCGCCCCCGGCGATACGCATGCGGGGACCGAAGTCGCCGCTGGCGCGGAGCATGGCTCCAGCATATTCCCGCCGTTCGACCCGTCGACGTTCCCCAGCCAGCTGCTGTGGCTCGCGATCACCTTTGCGGTGCTCTATTTCATGATGAGCCGCGTGGCGATCCCACGTATCGGCGGGATCCTGGAAAGCCGCCGGGCCCGCATCGACGGCGACCTCAAGGAAGCTGACCGCCTGCGCGTCGAAAGCGAACGGGCCGCTGCCTCCTACGAGGAAGCCCTCGCCGAAGCGCGCAAGAACGCCCACCTCATCGCTGAGGAAACCCGCCAGGGGATCCGCACCGATATCGAGGGCAAGCGCGCCAAGGTCGAAGCCGATCTCGGCGCCAAGGTTGCCGCAGCCGAAGCCCGGATTGCCGAGACCAAGGCAGCTGCACTCACCAGCGTCGACCAGATCGCCGCTGACACTGCCGCAACGCTCGTGGGCCAGCTCAACGGCCAGGTGAGCGAAGCCGAAGCGCGCGACGCTGTCGCCGCCGTGGTGAAGGGGTAAGCCGATGGCATTTGATGCAACATTCTGGGCCACCGCAGCCCTCGTCGTCTTCCTCGGCCTGATCACCTATCTCAAGGTGCCGGGCATGATCACCAAGGCCCTCGACGGCCGGATCAAGCAGATCGAGGACGAACTGGCCGAAGCCGAGCGCCTGCGCGCCGAGGCCAAGGCCCTGCTCGACGACTACCAGCGCCGCCGCGAGGAAGCCACCAAGGAAGCCGAGAGCATCGTTGCTGCGGCCCGTGACGAGGCCTTCCGCATGACCGAGGAAGCCGGCGCCGCGCTCGAAACGCTGATCGCCCGCCGCACCAAGGCCGTGGAGCAGAAGATCGCCCAGGCCGAAGCGGCCGCCATCGGCGAAGTCCGCGCCCGTTCCGCCGACCTCGCGGTCGAAGCCGCCCGCGTGCTGCTACAGAAGCAGATGTCGACGTCGTCCGACGCGCTGGTCGACAAATCGATCAAGGAAGTCGCCGACCGGCTCAACTGAGCGACGGATCAGCACTGAAGTTTGAAGGCGGGCCCAGTGCCCGCCTTTTTCATTTTTGCGGCTGTGCTGAGATTGCGAGAAGGCCAACCAACCGCTGAGTCATTCCCGCGAAGGCGGGATCTCCGTTTGGCGTGTGACCATGTTGCTCAGTGGTTGAGGCGCAACCTGAACAGAGATTCCCGCCTTCGGGGGAATGACCCCGCGGCGGCGCGATGGACGCCCCCTCCACCGGCTTCGCTGGTCCCCTCTCCCGCGCTGCGCGCAGGAGAGAACATCCTGCCTGTCAGATTGCCACCCACTCCACCCACCGGCCGTGGAAGTCTGCGCGGCCCAGCGGGATCGTGCGGGCGCCGGGCCAGAGGCGCAGGTTGAGGGCGCCGCTGCCTTTGGTGCCGTCGGCCTCGAAGCTGAAATGGGCGAACGGGTTGTCGGTCGTGGCGGCCTCGCCGGCGGCGGTGAGGGCAGCTTCGGCGCGGGCCTTCACCGAAGGCGGGAAATACTGCCAGGCGATGGTGTGAAAGAGCATGCGCACGGTGCCGGGCCGCCGCGGCAAGGCGAGATGGCGCTCCAGCCAGTCGGCGGCATCCGCTTCAGCGACCATCAGCCCGTCGGCAGCGGCTATCTGCAGCGCCGCTTCGGTGCGGGCGAGGCGGTGGGCCTGATCGGGCCAGATGTAGGCGAGGAGCCGGTTCGCGTCGTCGCGGTCACCGGGATCGAGGGGCTTGCGGTCGCAGGCGGCGCGGGCCACCACGTGGATGCGGACGAGGGTGGGCGGCAGTGCGCCGCGCCAATCGCACCGGATGCGCACCGGGGACTCCGGCGCTCCCCAGGTCAGGCCGTTGCCGAGATCGTAGTGATAGCGGTCGAAGCGCAGGTTGAGCCCGGCGCTGGCGCCAAGTTCCAGCAGTTCGATCGGCAGACCCGTCATCGCCGCGACGTGCAGCGCGGCCCCAAGCACGATGCCCGAGCGGGCGACTTCGTTGGTCTGCGGCGCGCTGTCGAGGAACGCCGTGAGAAACTCGTCGTGCCGCGTCAGCACTGCATCGAGGCGCGGCCCGAGCTGTTCCACATCGAACGGGCCGGGCGGGTAGACCGCCGTCAGATCCGGCGCGAGGCCCGAACGCGAGAGCGCGTGGAGCGCTCCGCAGGCCCGCAGCGCGAGTGCATCGGTGAAAGGGTCGCCCGGCCAGTCGAGGATGCGATGGCCGAAGCGCGAGGTGTGGTCGAGCCGGGCCGCCAGCAGACGGCAGAGGCCCGCCGTGAACGGCGAGCCGAGTTCTTCGCTGGCTTCGGCCTGGCTGAGGAAGGCGTCGGTCACGGCGGTCGGCATTGCCTGCTCCCCTCCTGCGGCCGACGATGCCGGCCCCCTACTCCGCTGCCTGCGGCAGGTCCGCGGGCGGCTCCCACTTCAACTTCGGCGAGCGCGCCGCGCGGGTTTCGTCGAGGCGGCGGCGCGGGGCCCGCGTCGGCGCCGAGGCGAAGCGCGGACTATCTCCGGCCTTCGCCGCCGCCGCAAGTTCGAGCATCGTATCGCAGAAGCGGTCGAGGGTCTGGCGCGACTCGCTCTCGGTGGGTTCGATCAGCATCGCGCCATGCACCACCAGCGGGAAGTACATGGTCATCGGGTGATAGCCCTCGTCGATCAGCGCCTTGGCGAAATCGAGCGTCGAGACCCCGGTGCCTTCGAGGAAGCTGTCGTCGAACAGCGCCTCGTGCATGCACGGATAGTCGGGGAACGGCACGCTGAATTCGGTCTCGAGCCGGGCCTTGATGTAGTTGGCGTTGAGCACCGCATCCTTGGCCGCCTGGGCGAGTCCGTCGCCGCCGTGGCTCAGCATGTAGGTGAGCGCGCGCACATACATGCCCATCTGGCCGTTGAACGCGGTGATGCGGCCAAGATGGCCGTCGGCGGGGTGCTCGACCAGCTCGAAACCCGCACCGGACTTCCTGACGAACGGCACCGGCGCGAAGGGCGCCAGCGCTTCGGACAGCACCACCGGACCTGCACCGGGACCGCCGCCGCCATGCGGGGTGGAGAAGGTCTTGTGCAGGTTGATGTGCATGGCGTCGATGCCGAGATCGCCCGGCCGCACCACGCCCATGATGGCATTGAAGTTGGCGCCGTCGCAGTAGAAGTACGCGCCCGCCTCGTGCACCGCCGCAGCGATCTCGACGACTTGCGGCTCGAACAGGCCGCAGGTGTTGGGGTTGGTCAGCATGATCGCCGCCACGTCGGGGCCGAGCGCAGCCTCAACCGCACCCACATCCACCGTGCCGTCATCGCGGGCCGGGATCGGCTTCACGGTGTAGCCGAGGAACGCTGCGGTCGCCGGGTTGGTGCCGTGGGCGCTTTCGGGGACGAGCACAACCTTGCGGTGCCCCTGGCCCCTCGCCTCCTGCGCCGCCTTGATGGCCATCATGCCGGCCAGCTCGCCATGCGCGCCCGCCTTGGGCGTGAGGCACACGGCGGCGGTGTTGGTGAGGGTCAGCAGCCAGTCGCCGAGGCTGGTCATCAGCTCCAGCGCCCCCTGCACCGTCGAGACGGGCTGCAGCGGATGGATATCGGCGAAGCCGGGGAGCCGCGCCATCTTCTCGTTGAGGCGCGGGTTGTGCTTCATCGTGCACGAGCCGAGCGGATACATGCCCGAATCGATCGAGTAGTTGAGGCGGCTGAGGCGCACGTAGTGCCGCATCGCCTCGGGCTCGGTGAGACCGGCGAGGTTGAGCGGCGACCTGCGGGTGAAACCACCCAGATGGTCGTCGGCAATCTCGACATCCGGAAGATCGACACCGGAGTGATCGGTGTCGCCGATCTCGAACAGCAGCGGTTCGTTGGGGAGCAGCGAGGAGCCGCTACCGGCGGGTGCCGCGCTGCCGGTGCCGGTGGGCCGGCCTTGCGTGTTCATGCTCATTTCAGCGCCTCCGTCAGGCCTGCGCAAAGGGCGGCAATGTCGTCGTCGGTGGTCAGTTCGGTGGCGGCGAGAACGATGAGGTTCTCGACATGCGGATCATCCGGGATGAGGCGCGACACGGGCACGCCCGCGAGAACCCCCTCATGCGCCAGCCGCTCGACCACCGGCGCGGCGGCGACCGGCAGGCGGATGGTCAGCTCGTTGAAGAAGGTCTTGTTGAGCACCTCGACGCCCGGCACCTTGCCCAGCGCGTTGTAGAGCGCCACGGCGCGCGCGTGGTTGAGACGGGCGAGGCGCTTCAGCCCCGCTTCGCCGAGCAGCGACATGTGGATGGAGAAGGCGAGCGCACAGAGGCCCGAGTTGGTGCAGATGTTCGACGTCGCCTTCTCGCGGCGGATGTGCTGCTCGCGGGTCGAGAGCGTCAGCACGAACCCGCGGTTGCCGTCGGCATCGACGGTCTCGCCGCAGAGCCGCCCGGGCATCTGCCGGATGAAATCCTTGCGGGTCGCCATCAGCCCCACATAGGGGCCGCCGAAGTTGAGCGAATTGCCGATCGACTGGCCTTCGCACACGACGATATCGGCGCCCAGCGCGCCTGGCGCTTCGAGCAGGCCGAGCGCCACAACTTCGGTGACGACGACGATCAGCAGCGCGCCCGCCTCGTGGGCGATCTGCGCCAGTTCCTCGACATTGCGCAGCGAGCCGTAGAAATCGGGCGTCTGCACCACGATGGCGGCGGTCTTGTCGTCGATGGTCATCGGCAGCGTGCCGGAGAGCTCGTAGGGCACGCTCACGAGGTCGGGGCCATCGCCGACATAGGTGCGCACCACGTCGCGGTAGTGCGGGTGAAGGCCGGAGCTGAGCACGATGCGGTTGCGCCGCGTCAGGCGGCGCGCCATCAGCACTGCCTCGGCAGTGGCGGTCGAGCCGTCGTACATCGAGGCGTTGGCGACATCCATGCCGGTGAGGTGGGCCACCTGCGTCTGGAACTCGAACAGCATCTGGAGCGTCCCCTGCGAGACCTCCGGCTGGTAGGGCGTGTAGGCGGTGAGCCACTCGCTGCGCTGGATCAGGTGATCGACCGTCGCGGGGACATGGTGGCGATACGCCCCTGCCCCGACGAAGAACGGTCCATCACCGGCCGCGCGGTTGCGCCCAGCCATCGCGCGCATCCGCGCCTCGACGGCATATTCGGGCGAATGGCTCGGCAGATCGAGCGGCTTTTTCTTGAAGGCGGCGCGCGGGACGGCGCTGAACAGCTCGTCCTCGGACTTGGCGCCGATCACGGCGAGCATGTCTGCCCGCTCGGCATCGGAATGGGGAAGGTAGCGCATCTGTTCCGTCCGTCAGGCGATCAGTTTTTCGTAGGCCGTCGCGTCCAACAGCGCGTCCAGCTCACCGGGATTGGCGATCTCGATCTTGTAGATCCAGCCGTCCTCCGTGGGGGACGTATTGATGAGGCCGGGCTCGCCAACGAGGTTGGTGTTGACGTGCGTCACGAGGCCGGTGACCGGCGCGTAGATCTCGGAGGCGGCCTTCACCGACTCGACCACGGCCGATTCATCGCCCTGCCCGAGCGGGCGGCCGACTTCGGGGAGTTCGACGAACACGATATCGCCGAGTTGCTCCTGCGCGTAGGCGGTGATGCCGACGATGCCGGTATTGCCCTCGACGCGGATGTATTCGTGGTCCTTGGTATATTTGACGGTCATGACGCGGCCTTCCGGACGTAGCGGTGGGGGACGAAGGGGAGTTCGGTGACGGTTGCGGGCTGGGCCCGGCCGCGCACGGAAACCTGCAACTGGGTGCCGGGCTTGCTCAGCCCCGGCGGCACGAAGCCGAGCGCGATGGCTCGGCTCAGCGAGGGCGAGAAGCCGCCCGACGTGACCTTGCCGACGACGGCGCCAGCGGCATCGAGGATCTCGGCGCCTTCACGGGCCGGTGCGCCCTCGACGAAGAGACCGACGCGGAGGCGATCGGGCTCACCCGTAAACTCGCGAAGGATGCGTTCCGCGCCGGGGAAATCGGCGGCCTCGCGGCGGCGCTTGCTGACGGCGAACCTGAGACCTGCCTCGACCGGCGAAACCGTCTCGTCGAGGTCGTGGCCGTAGAGCGGCAGGCCGGCTTCAAGCCGCAGCGAATCGCGCGCACCGAGACCGATCGGCTTCACCCGCTCGTCGGCGAGCAGCGCCGCCCAGAGCTTTGCCGCGTACTCCTTGGCGATGAGGATCTCGACCCCGTCCTCACCGGTATAGCCGGAGCGCGAAACGATGATGCGCGTGCCGCCCCACTCGAACGGCGCGTAGTGCATGAAGGTGAGGTCCGAGACGCCCGGCACGAGAGCGTCGAGCACCGCGACGGCCTCCGGCCCCTGCAGCGCCAGCAACGCGCCATCGTCGGCGCGCGTCAGCCGTGCGCGGTCGCCCTCCGCCGCTTCGATGCGGGCGAAATCGGCTTCTTTCGTGCCGGCATTGACGATGACGTAGAGCGATCCCGGGAACAGCGGTGAACGCCCGATCATCAGGTCATCGAGCGCGCCGCCGGTTTCGTCGAGCAGCAGCGTGTAGCGCAGCTGACCCGGCTTGAGATTGAGCAGGTCGCCGCAGACCAGCGGCTCGGCAATCGCGGCGACCGCGGCATGGTCGGCCTCGGCATCGCCCGTCCGGTTCGTGAGTTCGAGGAAGCTCGGGCCCATATGCGAGACATCGAAGAGGCCCGCGTGCTCACGCGTCCACTTGTGCTCGGCGATGATTCCGGAAGGGTACTGAACCGGCAGCGCATAGCCCGCAAAGGGCACCATGCGGCCGCCCAGGGCGACGTGCTGGTCGTTGAGGACGACTGTCCTGAGATCGGCGGATTCGGCCATTGGTCACTCGCGGCTGTTGGCACGCGCGCAGCCGTGCGGCTGCGCGTTCGTGCCCCCTCTGTCCGCTAACCTGAGAGATTTCCCCGCTGCCTATGGGCGGGTTGCTCCTTCGGTGGCATCTAACGATGCGCTTTCCAGAGTGACGTCCGACTGCGGTCCGTTTGCCTGAGCGTTTCCGGGGCGGTTGCGCCTTCGGCTCCGGGGTAGAACCCGGTATCTCCCGCAGTCAGGAGCACCTTAAGCCGTGAAGGTCACACGGAGTCAATCCACGTTCGGCGATGGCCACAGGGTGGTGCGCCTCGCCCATCAAGGGAGACGGACGCGACCGGATCAGCCGCGCGAGTCGAAGCCGACCCAGATGATGATGTTCTCGCCACCGAGGTAGGGGATGTCGACGTTCTCGACGACCTTCACAAAACTCGCGTCCTGCGCACCAGCGGCGATCTGCACGGGGATGTTGTACTTCTCCGAGAACACCGCCGTGCCGTCGCGTTCGATGGCGAAGCGGATCGGCACGTCAGTGCTCTTGATGTTGCCCGCGGGGCCGAGCAGAACGCGGCCAGTGACGCCCATCTTCACGGTGATCTTGCCGTTCGAGACGACGCAGTTGCGCGACTGCTGCTCGATGATCGCCTGCCAGTTCAGCTCACGCGGATTGGGCTTTGAATTGTTGGCGTACTTGAACAGCGCCTCGCCACCCACGCGCACCTTGATGGGCGGGCACTCGGTGGCGATCGCCGGCAGCGCGGCGCTCTGGGCGGCCGACATCTCCGCCGGGCTAGCCGTGGCATTGGCAAGGCGCGCGGAATCACCGCCGGGCGCAGGCGCGAACATGTTGCCCATGGAGCAGGCTGACAGCGCGAGGGCGAGTGCGCCAACGCCAGCGAGGCGCAGTGTTCGAACGGTTGCCAGTCCCATGGTCATTCCCCTTACGCAGTTACTTTGGCTTTGGCGGCCTCGAGGGCCAACAGGATGGCCGGCGCGCCGCTGACGGTCACCCCCGCAACATCCTGCACGAAAATCTGGCTGACAACGCCATCCTCGATGATGGCGGCGAAGCGTGCATAGCGCCTGCCCAGATCCGCGAAGTCCTTGGCGAGGCCCATGGCCTCCGCCAGCTCGGCCCGCGGATCGGCGATGAAGTCGATCTTGCCCAGCGCTTCGGAGCGCTCGGCCCAGGCCTTTACAACGTGATGATCGTTGGCGGTGGCGCAGACGATCCGGCTGACGCCCATGCCGCGCATCTTGCTCGAATTGGTGATGAAGCCCGGCAGATGCGCCGTGTCGCAGGTGGGTGTAAAGGCGCCGGGAACGGCGAACAGCACGACCCGGCCCGTGCCCAGGACTGCGTCGGACGTGGCGTTCTGCACCCCGGCAGTGTCCACGACCTTCACCGGAACGGACGGAATCCGATCGCCGGTCTGAATCATGCGTTTGTGCCCTTCTTCCCCTGTGCCGGCCCGCAAGGGCACGCGACACTAGCCTACGACGCACCCGGCGTCGACGCCCCAACGGTTCGCCACACTTCGTATGGCCCATCGCGCGTCATGAAAATGATCTGGACCGGTTTTCCCACGAAATCGGCCGCATGCTCGGTCCCCAGAAGGGGAAGTTCGACTACCCCGGGTTCCGGGCTTTTTTGCGGCGCACCAAGGAGATGGCCGGCCTCCGTGGCGTCGGCGATGAGGGTTCCCGGGTCGATCACGCCCTCGTCGATGGTGACGCGCAGCACGCCGTTTTTGGCGTCGAGTTGTGGCTCGCCGATCGCCCCGACCGCGCCGTCCCACGGGATCGGCGCCGCGGCGAGCGCCTGCGCAATACGGATTTCCTGCGCCGTATCGGCCTTGCCGAACGTCAGCGGCAGGGTGAATTCGGCGTTCGCGGGGATGCAGATGTCGGAACAGATGCCGAGCAGCAGCGACGCCGAGAGCGTGGCGGCGGCGGCGCCATCCAGCTTCATTTCGAGCGGCAGAACAGTGGGGCCATAGTAAACGAAATCGGTATAGCCGCCCCGCTGCTCGATCGTCGGATAGGGCCAGACGAAGCGGTGCGTGCCGATGCCGAGCGAGCCGGCGGTGTCGAGGGACGCAGGAATGCCCCCCTCGCCCGGCACGCGCCAATAGGTCTTGGTGCCGGCCGGCATGTCGAGTTCGACGGCGGCCATGGTAGTGCCATCGGCGGACAGCCGGTCGCTGGTGATGAGGCGGACGCGCGTGCCCGGCGCGAGCTCGACCCATGCCGTCGCGGCGGCGGCGGCGGGGGCGGCCGTGAGCAGTCCGAGCAGTACGGCGAGCAGCAAACGCATGCGCATGGGATAGCGGAACTGTGCCCCACGAAACAACCATATTGCCATCATGGATGTGTGATCAGATGCTGGCGTGAACCCGCCACCGGCGCACCGCGCGCCGTTCCTCCGGCGTCTGGGAGTCTTGCATGAACTCGCTCAAGGGACAGTTTCTCGTCGCCATGCCATCGATGGGCGATGACCGTTTCCGCGACACCGTCATCTACATCGTCGGCCACGGCGATGAGGGGGCGATGGGGCTGGTGGTCAACCAGAGCCTCGACGACATGCGTTTCGCCGACATCATCGAGGAGCTGAAGCTCGGCGACCGGGAGGACATCATCCACCTGCCCGAGCCGGTACGGAACCGGCAGGTGCTGCGCGGCGGCCCGGTGCAGACGAGCCGCGGCTTCGTGCTGCATTCGGCCGACTACTTCCGGCACGAGAACTCCTATCCGGTGAGCGACGATGTCTGCCTCACGGCGACGCTCGACATCCTCAAATCCATCGCCTTCCAGAACGCCCCGGCGGATGCGCTGTTCGCGCTCGGCTATTGCGGCTGGAGCCCGGGGCAACTGGAGATTGAACTCAAGCACAATGGCTGGCTGACGGTGCCATTCGTTCGCGACCTGCTGTTCGAGACCCCGATCGCGGAGCGTTACGACGCGGCGCTGGCGCAGCTCGGCATCACCCGCGCCACGCTCAGCTCCACCTCCGGCAACGCCTGACGGATCGCGCCGTCAGCGCCCGAGCTGCTGGGCGAGCCGCTTGCTGAATTCCGGGCCGGTCATCGCGGCGCCGAAGGCAAAGCCCTGCGCATAGTGGCAGTTGAGGGCCTGCAGCCGCTCGATTTCCTCGATCGTCTCGACGCCCTCGGCGATGACCGACAGATCGAGTTCCGCCGCGAGCGCAATGATCGAGCGCAGGATTGGCACCTGCGTATGCGCCATGCCGCTCTCATCGCTCATCTGCACGAAAGCAGCGGGGATCTTGATGGTGTCGAACGGGAAGCGGTGCAGGTAGCTCAGCGACGA
>Ga0073904_10000880_pt1 | contig 22092 bp, 18 predicted proteins | sample KloWWTrecipitate_FD_66668 | JGI IMG/M metagenome (GOLD analysis project Ga0073904, IMG submission 66668) | Active sludge microbial communities from Klosterneuburg, Austria, studying microevolution and ecology of nitrifiers - Klosterneuburg... | ecosystem: Engineered > WWTP > Aerobic digester >... | reverse complement strand
CGCATCGCCTTCCAGGTGTCGTCGAAGATCGACTCGCGAACGATCCTCGACCAGATGGGCGCCGAGTCGCTGCTGGGGCAGGGCGACATGCTGTACCTGCCGCCGGGCGGCGGCGTGCCGGTGCGCGTGCACGGCGCCTTCGTCGCCGACGACGAGGTGCACAAGGTGGTCGAGCACTGGCGGCAGCTGGCCGAGCCGCAATACGTCGAGGGCATCCTCGAGGGCGGCGTCCCGGAGGAGGTCGATTCGGGCAGCGCGGTCGGCTTCGGCGGGCTGTCGCAGACGCTGGCCGAGGCCGGCGTCGACGGCGAGGCCGACCCGATGTACGACCAGGCGGTCGCGGTCGTCATCAAGCACAAGCGCGCGTCGATCTCGCTGGTCCAGCGCCACCTGCGCATCGGATACAACCGCGCTGCGCGGCTGCTCGAGCAGATGGAGAAGTCGGGCCTGGTGTCGGCGATGGCGACCAACGGCAACCGCGAGCTGCTCGTTCCGTCGTCGCAGGACGCGTGATGCACGGCAAGCGGCGCGCCTTCGTGGCGCTGTCGGCAGCGATGCTGTTCGCCGCCGGCTTCACGCCGGCGCACGCCGGCGGGCTCGACCAGTTGCGCGCGTTCCTGGGCGACACGCGTTCGGCGCGCGGCGAATTCACGCAGAAGGCGCTGCGCGCCGACGGCAGCGTCGCCGAATCGAGCGGCGGTGAATTCGCCTTCGCGCGCCCAGGACGCTTCCGCTGGGACGTGCGCCGGCCGTTCGAGCAACTGCTCGTCGCCGATGGCCAGCGGCTCTACTTCTTCGACAAGGACCTGAACCAGGTCACCGTCAGACGGCTCGCCGACGCACTGAGCGCGACGCCGGCGGCGATCCTCTTCGGCGACGGCGATCTCGAGCGCGACTTCGCGTTGCGCGAACTGCCGCCGCGCGACGGTCTCGAATGGATCGAGGCCGTGCCGCGCAACAAGGACGCCGGCATCGAGCGCATCGCGCTGGGTTTTCGCGATGGCCTTCCCGGAACGTTGGAGGTCGGCGACGCGTTCGGACGAACGACGGTGTTCGAGTTCCGTGCAATCGCCCGAAACGCCGCGGTGGCGCCCGAGGTGTTCCGCTTCGTGGCGCCGAAGGGCGTCGATGTCGTCGAGCAGTAGCGCCGGCGCGGCGGCTCAGCGCGTGGCGCCGCCCGCTGCGCCGGGTGATCGGGTCGACCGCGTCGACACCCCCGCGCTGATCCTCGATCTCGATGCCTTCGAAGCCAATGTCGCCGCACTGCACGGCCATGCGGCGGCGCGCGGCGTGCGCGTGCGCGCGCACGGCAAGGCGCACCGGTGTCCGGGCATCGCGCTGCGGCAGCTCGCGAGCGGCGCGGTCGGCGTCTGCTGCCAGAAGGTCGGCGAGGCAGAGGGTTTCGCCGAGGCGGGCATCGCCGACATCCTGGTCAGCAACGAGATCGTCGACGACGCCAAGCTCGAGCGGCTCGCGCTGCTCGCCCGGCGGGTGCGGCTCGCCGTCTGCGTCGACCATTCCGACGCAGTGCGTGCGCTCGCGCGCGCGTGCACGCGCCACGGTGCCGGTGTCGACGTGCTGATCGACCTCGACGTCGGGCAGCGGCGTTGCGGCGTCGCCGGGCCCGCCGAGGCGCTGGTGCTGGCGCGACACGTCGCCGAAGCGGCGCCGGCGCTGCGCCTGCGCGGCGTGCAGGCGTACCACGGCGGTGCCCAGCACCTGCGCACGCCCGCCGAACGCCGCGCGGCGATTGCCGACGCCGGCGCGTCGGCCGCACGGGTGCGCGACGCGCTTCGCTCGGCCGGCCACGCTTGCGACGAGGTGAGCGGCGGTGGCACCGGCACGTTCGCGTACGAGGTGGCGTCGGGCGTCTTTACCGAGGTGCAGCCCGGATCGTATGCACTGATGGATCTCGACTACCGGGTCAACGAGGCGGACCCGTCGGTGCCGGCCATGCGGCAGGCGGTTGGCGTCCTGGTCGCGGTGATGAGCGTGCGCGATTCGCATGCAGTGCTCGACGGCGGGCTGAAGTCGCTGTCGGTCGACTCCGGGCTGCCGGCAATGCGCTTGCCGGGCTGGCGCGTGCGCGGCGTCTCCGACGAGCATACGGTGATCGAGCCGCTCGGCGGGGCGCGCGCACCGGTGCCGCTGCCGCTCGGTGCTCGCTGCGTGCTCGATCCGGGGCACTGTGATCCAACGGTCAACCTGCACGATTGGGTCGTCGCGTACCGCGGCGATCGCGTCGACGCGGTGTGGCCGGTGCTGCCGCGCAGCGCCTCGCGCTGAGCCGGGCGCACCGGCGCATGCGGTAAGCTCGAAGCTTCGCAACGCAACGGAGATCCGTTTCGATGAGCAGCGCGGCTCCCGCGGCGCCCGCGCTCGAGCCCGGCGACACCCGCGTCATCGTGGTGGTCGGAATCGCGCACGGCGTCTCGCACTTCTTTCACCTGGTCCTCCCGCCGCTGTTCCCTTGGCTGAAGGACGCGTTCGCGCTGTCGTATTCCGAGTTGGGCCTGCTGGTGACGCTGTTCTTCGTGATCTCGGGCGTCGGCCAGTCCGTGGCGGGGTTCCTCGTCGATCGCGTCGGCCCGGTGCCGGTGATGCTGGGCTCGATGGGGCTGTTCGCGGCCTCGGCGGCCGCGCTGTCGCTCGCGCCCGGCTTCGCGGGCCTGATGCTTGGCGCCGCGCTCGCCGGTCTCGGCAACGCATCCTTCCACCCGGTCGACTACTCGATCCTGAACCGCAAGGTGGCCGCACGGCGGCTCGGTCACGCGTACGCCGTGCACGGCATCTCCGGCAACCTCGGCTGGGCGGTGGCACCGGTGTTCGTCGTGACCATCGCGCGGTTCGCCGGCTGGCGCGAGGCCTTCGCCGGCGCGTCGTTGCTGGCGCTGGCGGCGCTCGCGCTGGTCTGGGTCAATCGCTCGGCGCTCGAGGCGCCGGCGCACCGGGATGCCGGGACGGTGTCTGCGATCCACGGCGCGGCGGGCGGCACCTTCGGCTTCCTGCGGTTGCGCGCGGTGTGGCTCAGCTTTGCGTTCTTCCTGGCCTACGCCGTCGCGCTGGGCGGCGTGCAGACGTTCGGCCCCGAGGCTGCTCGCCTGCTGCACGACGTCCCGCTCGAATGGGTCGCGCTGTGCCTGACCGTGTACATGCTGGCGAGCGCGGGCGGCACGATCGTCGGCGGCTTCCTCGCCAGCGACGCCGAGCGCGCCGAGCGCGTGATCGGCGTCTGCTTCGGCGGCGCAGCGCTGGTCGCCGTCAGCGTTGCGCTGCTGCCGTGGCCGGGCTGGGTCGTTCCGCTGCTGTTCGGCGCGATGGGCGTCGCCGGCGGCATCGCCAATCCGTCGCGCGACCTGTTGATCAAGCGCGCGGCGCCGCCGGGGGCGACCGGACGCGTCTACGGCGTCGTCTACTCCGGACTGGACGTCGGCATGTCGCTCGCGCCGGCCGCGTTCGGCCTGATGATGGACGCGGGCGCGCCTGCGGGCGTCTGGATGGGCATCGCGCTCGCGCAGGCGGCGCTGATCGTCGGCGCGTTCCGGGCTGGGCGCGCCACGCGGGTTCGCGATGCCGCGCCGGACGCGGTCTGACGGCGCGGCGGCCGATCCGCCCGACGCCGGCGGCGACCTGTTCCCCGCGGCGCCGGCCGCCGATGCGCCGCTCGCCGAGCGCCTGAGGCCGCGTTCGATCGACGAGGTGATCGGGCAGTCGCACCTGCTCGGGCCCGGCAAGCCCTTGCGCGTCGCCTTCGAATCGGGACGCCCGCATTCGATGATCTTCTGGGGGCCGCCGGGCGTCGGCAAGACCACGCTCGCCCGGCTGATGGCCGACGCGTTCGACGCGCAGTTCATCGCGATCTCGGCGGTGCTGGGCGGCGTCAAGGAGATCCGCGAAGCGGTCGTCGCGGCGCAGTTGGCGCGCGAGCGCGGCCGGCGAACGATCCTGTTCGTCGACGAGGTGCACCGTTTCAACAAGGGGCAGCAGGACGCGTTCCTGCCGCACGTCGAGAGCGGCCTGTTCACCTTCATCGGTGCGACGACCGAGAATCCGTCGTTCGAGGTCAACGGCGCGCTGCTGTCGCGGGCCCGGGTCTACGTGCTCGAGCCGCTGTCGCCGCACGAGCTGGGCGAGCTGTTCGAACGCGCGCTGTTGCACGCGGCAGAACGCGCGAGCGGCGAGGGCGGTGGGAGCAGTGACGGCGCCGAGGGTGCAGCGGTCGGCTTCGACGCTGCGGCGCGCGAGCGGCTGGTCGGCTGGGCCGACGGCGACGCGCGGCGCCTGCTGAACGCGATCGAGATCGTCGCCGACGCGGCGCACGCGGCCGGCGTCGCCTCGGTCGACGCTGGCTTTCTCGAGAACGCGCTGTCGCAGAACCTGCGGCGCTTCGACAAGGGCGGCGAGGCGTTCTACGACCAGATCAGCGCGCTGCACAAGTCGGTGCGCGGTTCGGACCCCGACGCATCGCTGTACTGGCTCGCGCGGATGATCGACGGCGGCGCCGATCCGCGCTACCTGGCCCGCCGTATCGTGCGAATGGCCAACGAAGACATCGGACTGGCCGATCCGAGGGCGCTGGCGATGGCGCTCGACGCGGCCGAGGTCTACGAGCGGCTCGGCTCCCCCGAGGGCGAGCTCGCGCTGGCGCAGGCGGTGGTCTACTTGGCCTGCGCGGCGAAGTCGAACGCCGTCTACGTTGCGTGGAAGCGTGCGCGCGGCTTCGTCGCGGAGCACGGCTCGGCGCCGGTGCCGATGCACCTGCGCAATGCGCCGACCAGGCTGATGAAGGGACTCGGCTACGGCAGGGGCTATCGCTACGCGCATGACGAGGAAGGCGGCTATGCGGCCGGCGAGCGTTACTTCCCGGACGGCGTCGAGCCGGCGCCGTTCTACGAGCCGCTCGAGCGCGGACTCGAGACGAAGATACGGGAGAAGCTGGCCTGGCTGAGGTCGCGCGACCGAAGCGCGGCGGGCGACCGGTCGGACGGGTAGCGCGGCGACGCGAGGTCGCCCAAGTCCGTCCGCGTGCGACGCGCGCCTTGGTACACTCGGCGTCCCGCGTTTGCAGCCGCTCGCGCCGTCGGCACCCGCTCCAATGCTCGATCTCACCCAGCTCCGCAAGGACCCCGAAGCCGTCGCCGCGCGCCTGGCGTGTCGCGGCTACGCGCTCGATCTCGACGCGTTGCGCACGCTGGAGGCCGAGCGCAAGGCGCTGCAGGTGCGCGCCGAGGAGCTGCAGGCGCGCCGCAACGCGCTGTCGAAGTCGATCGGGCAGCTGAAGTCGCGCGGCGAGGATGCGTCGACGGCGCTCGCCGAAGTGGCGGGCCTCGGCGACGAGCTGAAGGCGGCCGCCGAACAGAACGAGGCGGTGCAGGCGAAGCTGCAGGACTGGCTGTTGCAGGTGCCCAACCTGCCGCACGAGTCGGTGCCGGCCGGTCGCGACGAGCGCGGCAATCGCGAGGTGCGCCGCTGGGCGCCTGCCGGCAGGGATCCCGCGCCGCTCGGCTTCGAGCCGCGCGACCACGTCGACGTGGGCGAGCCGCTGGGGCTCGACTTCGAGACGGCAGCGAAGCTGTCCGGCTCGCGCTTCGTCGTCATGAAGGGCGCCATCGCGCGGCTGCACCGCGCGCTCGCGCAGTTCATGCTCGACGTGCAGACCGGCGAGCACGGCTACACCGAGTGCTACACGCCCTACATCGTGAACCGCGAGACCTTGCGCGGCACTGGCCAGCTGCCGAAGTTCGAGCAGGACCTGTTCGCCGCGAAGAAGGGCGGCCAGGAGGGCGACGGCGAGACGCTGTACCTGATCCCGACCTCCGAGGTGCCGCTGACCAACTTCGTGCGCGACCGGATCGTGCCGGCGGCCGAGCTGCCGATCCGGCTCACCGCGCACACGCCGTGCTTCCGCTCGGAGGCGGGCTCGTACGGGCGCGACACGCGCGGCATGATCCGCCAGCACCAGTTCGACAAGGTCGAGATGGTGCAGGTCGTTCACCCCGACGCGTCGTACGACGCGCTCGAACAGATGGTCGGCCACGCCGAGGCGATCCTGAGGAAGCTCGACCTGCCGTACCGCGTGATGCTGCTGTGTGCGGGCGACATGGGCTTCGGCGCCGCCAAGACCTACGACCTCGAGGTCTGGTTGCCGGCGCAGAAGGCTTACCGCGAGATCTCGTCAGTGTCGAATTGCGAGGCGTTCCAGGCGCGCCGGATGCAGGCGCGCTTTCGCGGCGCCGACGGCAAGACGAGCCTGCTCCACACGCTCAACGGTTCGGGGCTCGCGGTCGGCCGCACGCTGGTCGCGGTGCTCGAGAATTGCCAGCAGGCCGACGGATCGGTACGGGTTCCGGACGTCCTGGTGTCGTACATGGGCGGGCTGCGTCGGATCGAACCCTGACCGGAGGAGCGCCGCGCGCGGCGCGCGGCCGGGCACGCGTCGTCCGGCCTGCGTCCTTTGATATACTGAAAAGCTTCGCGTCACGACCCGCGCGGAACCCGGAAAGGTGGCAGAGTGGTCGAATGCGCCGGACTCGAAATCCGGTTTACGGTTACACCGTAACGTGGGTTCGAATCCCACCCTTTCCGCCAAGCGCCAGCACCGGCGCGGGACTCCATAGCCGCGCGCAACCGGACCGCAGGACGGCGAATCGCCTGCGCTACCATGGCGGCGGTCGCGCGGCGCACCCACGCGCTGCGCGGTCCCGTCGAGGTCGGCGTGCACAAGCGGAGGGCCGAGGTGGGCAAAGGCAACGCGTTCGAGCGGGACAAGCTGATCCGCTTTCATCACTGCGATCCGGCCGGGATCGTCTTCTATCCGCAATACTTCATCCTGTTCCACGAGCTGGTCGAGGACTGGTTCAACCACGGCCTGCAGCACAACTACGCCGAGCTGGTCTATCGCCAGCGGCTCGGGCTGCCGATGGTGCGCGTCGAGTGCGATTTCCTGTCGCCCAGCAAGATCGGCGAGATGCTGACGCTGAGCCTGGGCGTGCGGCGCATCGGGCGCAGTTCGCTCGGACTCGCGGTCGAAGGGGTGGCTGGCGGCGTGCCACGCGTGCGTGCGGCGCTGACCGTGGTGCTGGCCGACGTCGACGGTTTGCGCTCGGTTGCCTTCCCGGCGGAACTGCGCGCCGGCATCGAGCGCTACCTGACCGGTTGACCCGGCTCGCGCGGGCGTCGGCATGACCCCGGCGCCGGCTGGGCGGTGCCGAAACTGTGCCGAATGTCCCATTCGGCGCCCGCACGGTCGACCGATTCGGCGCTGCCCATGCAACTTGTTCACTGATCGCCCATAGCGGTTCCGATAGCATCGCTCCTGTCGCAACGAGCCCCTCAGGCAGGTCCGGTTCCCGGATCGACCGATCGGCGGCCCGCGCCAGAAGAAGTCGATGACCGAATCGGACCTGTCGTTCCCTAGACCCCCGCCGCGTTCGCTGCTGTTCGCGCGCACCCGCGAGTCGCTCGCGGATGCGCTGTCGGACGCCGCGACCGACGCGCTGCCGGCGATCGCCGACCAGCTCGACGCCGCCGCCGAGCGCGCGCTCGACGGGCGCGAGCGGCAGTCGCTGCTCGGCGCCGCACTGCGGCTGCGACGCGAGACGGCCAGCCGCGTGACGAAGGTCGCCGACGCGCTGGCGCGCCGCGCGAGCCGCTGCATCGAGGCGTTCCGCCGCGCCGGGGAAGGCGACGAGGCGCAGCCGCTTGCTCTGGTCGAGGACGAGGAACTCGAGGCGCAGATCCTCGCCGCCGACCTGGCCGGCGCCGCACGCGAACGAGCCGGGAGAACCTATCCGCGCTACGTCGCGCGGTTGAGACAGCTGATCGATCACGACTGGGGCGACGACGACCTGAATCCGCTGGGGGCTCGCACCCTCGCGAGCGCCGCGGTGGCTTCGCTCGACGGCGTCGCCGAGGGCGCGCGCGCGCGCGCCGCGCTGCGCCAGCTGGTGCTCACGGCGTTCGCGGCGCCGATCGCCGAGGCGATCGAGCGCGCCGACGGCCTGCTCGAAGAAGCCGGCGTGTCACCGGCCGAGCCGGTCGGCGTCGCGCCGGAGCCTGCAACGGCGGTGCCCGAACCCGCCGCGGTGGCGCCCGGACCGGCCGCGATCGCGCCGGAGTCGCGGGCGCCGCGTGACGAGGACATCGACGTCGGCGAGCCGATCGACACGGCCCCCGGCCCGGAGCCGTTTCCCGAGGCGCCCGATGCGTTGCCGATGGCGCCCATGCCGGGCGCGGACGAAGGGCTGCCGGCCGCACCGCGCGACGCCGAAGCGCCCATCGACGCACTCCCGACGGCCTCGTCGGAGAGCGCGCCCGCTGCGCCGGGCGTCGAGCGCCGCAGCGGGGCCGTCTCGCGCGCGATCGGCGTGACGCTGCAGGCCGACCGCGACGCGGCCACGCTGGGCAGTTCGCCGCTGGCCTCGGTGCCCGAAGGACAGCGGCTGCGCGTGTTGCCCATGCTGCAGCCGGTGGCGGATATCGAGCGCGACGCGGTCGCGTTCGCCCATGCGATCGGCGCCATGCCGTACAGCCGGGAAGCGCGCGCCGAATTCTTCGGCAACGTGCGCACGCGAATGCGCGAGGCGGGTGCCGCCCCGGCCCAGGTCGCCGTCGTCGACCTGGTGGCGGCGATGTTCGACTACGTGATCGACGACCGGCGACTCCCCGAGGCCGCCAAGCCGCTGGTCTGGCGGCTGCAGCAGCCCGCGGTGGCGCTGACCTTGCTCGATCCGGCCTACCTCGGCGACGACCCTCGCTCGTTGAGGAAGCTCATCGAGCACTTCGGCGCGATCTCCGCCGCCTTCGGCGAGGACATCGTGCGCGGCAGCGAGCTCTATCGCCGCCTCGAGACGGTCGTGCGAGCGGTCGAGATCGTCTCGAGCGCGCTGCAGTCGCGATCGGCGGTGATGGCGCAGCAGGTCGAGAAGGAATACTCGCGGGCGGCCCGCAGCGTCGGGCAGCTGATCGACCGCGTGGTGCGCGAGCGCCGCACGCTCGAGGAGACGCCGAGCCGCCGCAACCGGCGAGACTATGCCAGGCGCCCGAACCGCGAACGCGAGAAGCAGGTCACCGAGCGCCTGCGCACGATGCTCGCCGCTCGGCTCGACCGCCACCGTGCGCCGCAGTCGGTGCGCGAGTTCGTCGACAATGTCTGGCTGCGCCACATGCGGACGGCGGCGCTGCGCAACGGCGAGGAGAGCTCGGAGTTCCGCGTGTCGCTGCAGGTGGTCGACGACCTGCTGTGGAGCCTCGACGAGGATGGCGAGCGGCACAGCCGCCGCGAACTGGCGCAGCGCATACCCCCGCTGATCCGGTTGATGACACAGGGCGTGCGCGAGATCGGTGCCAAGGAGGACGAGTTCAAGTCGTTCTTCGACGAGCTGTTCCTGATCCACCTGCGGCGGATGCAACGTCGCGAGCGCGAGCGAGGCGTCACGACGCGGGCGCGGCTGGACGGCGGAACCGCCGCCGGCGTGCCGACGCTGGCCGAGCAGGTCGCCGCGAGCGGACCCGCGACCGCGCCGCGAGAGCCCCCGTCGACCACGGTCCGGCCGCCCGCTCCGCAGCCGGCGCCTGCGGTCGCAGCCGTGCCGCCGCCGGCAGCGACTGCAGCCACGACGGGTGCCGAAGCCGGGCATGAACGCGGCGACGAAGACGGCACCGAGCGCCGGCTGCTGGAGATCCTGGAGTCGCTCGATCTCGCCGACCTGCCCGAGTTCCCGCAGCGCCGTCCGCTCGGGGCCGAACAGTCGATCGCGCAGATGCGGCGCGGCGACTGGATCGAGTTGGTCGCGCGCGACGGCGGCAGCAGCTACCTGAAGGTCGCCTGGATCAACCACCGCCGGACGGTCGCGTTGCTGGTGCGGCACGCCGACCGCAAGGCGATGTCGCTGCGCACCGAAGAGCTTCAGGCGCGCTTCGAGCAGGGGCGCGCGTTCCTTCTCGGCGACCGCTAGAGGTCCTCGCGACGCGTCCGAGGTGTCTGCACTATAGTGCTTGACATGCCCGGGTGAAGGAATTACGGTGCATCCGCCGATCGCCTCGCACCGCCGGGGTTTCGGTGCGTCGCCCGTCGTCCGAGCGTGCCTGGGCGACCGTTCCCGGATCGCTGCGATCCGGGAAGCCCCGCGGTTGCGCTCGGCTCGCTGACAGCGCAATCTTGGTCGGCTATCGTTCGCGGATCGTCATTCGCGGAATGGTCGGGCGCCGTCGCAGGCGGATCGATGGCGGCCCATTCGATTGTCAAGGACAGGAGAGTTCGATGGACAGGAGACACGCAGTGAAGCTGGCCGCGGCGGCGGTCGTCGCGGCAATGGCAGGTGGTGCCGCGGCGCAGGGCAAGCCCGTGAAGGTCGGCTTCATGCTGCCATACACTGGAACCTACGCGGCACTCGGCACCGCGATCGAGAACGGATTCCGGCTGTACGTCGAGGAGCAGGGCGGCAAGCTGGGCGGGCAGCCGATCGAGTTCGTACGCGTCGACGACGAGAGCGATCCTTCCAAGGCCACCGACAACGTCAACAAGCTGATCAAGCGCGACCAGGTTGACGTGGTCGTGGGCACGGTCCATTCGGGCGTCGCGATGGCGATGGCCAAGGCGGCGAAGGACAGCGGCACCTTGCTGATCGTGCCGAACGCCGGCGCCGACGCGGTGACCGGGCCGATGTGCGCGCCGAACATCTTCCGCACTTCGTTCTCGAACTGGCAGCCCGGCTATGCGATGGGCGAAGTGGTGGCCAAGCGCGGCCACAAGACCGCGGTGACGATCACCTGGAAGTACGCGGCGGGCGACGAGAGCGTCAACGGATTCAAGGAAAGCTTCACCAAGGGCGGCGGCAAGGTCCTGAAGGACCTGACCGTGCCGTTCCCGAACGTCGAGTTCCAGGCGCTGCTGACCGAGATTGCGTCGCTGAAGCCCGACGCGGTCTACACGTTCTTTGCGGGCGGCGGAGCGGTGAAGTTCGTCAAGGACTACGCGGCGGCCGGTCTCGGCAAGAGCATTCCCCTCTATGGCGCCGGCTTTCTGACCGATGGCACGCTCGAGGCGCAGGGCGACGCGGCGCAGGGCCTGATGACGACGCTGCACTACGCCGACGGCCTCGAAAATCCGAAGGACAAGGCGTTCCGCCTCGCCTACGCAAAAGCCTACAAGCTGCAGCCCGACGTCTACGCGGTGCAGGGCTACGACGCCGCGCAACTGCTCGGCGCCGGCCTCGCGGCGGTCAAGGGCGACAAGGGCAAGCGCGACGCGATGTACGCCGCGATGGCCAAGGCGCGCATCGACAGCCCGCGCGGCGCGTTCACGCTGTCGAAGTCGCACAACCCGGTGCAGGACATCTACCTGCGCAAGGTCGAAGGCAAGGTGAACCGGGTCCAGGGCGTGGCAGTCAAGGCGCTGGCCGATCCCGGCCGCGGCTGCCGCATGTGAGTCGCGTCCGCCGCCGACCGCGGCCCGGGGGCAATGCCTTGCCGGGCGCGCGGTCGCGCGCGCAGCGGTGGTAGCGGATGGACCCGGTCGTCTTTCTCGTCCAGTGCCTGAACGCCGTCCAGTACGGCCTGCTGCTGTTCCTGGTCGCCAGCGGGCTCACGCTGATCTTCGGGATCATGGGCGTGATCAACCTGGCGCACGGCAGCTTCTACATGATCGGCGCCTACATGGCGTTCGCGCTGGCGCCGATGGTGGAGCAGGTGCTCGGCGGCGGCTTCTTCACGACGCTCGCGATCGCCATCGCGATCTCGGTGGTGCTTGGCTACGTGCTCGAGTGGTGCTTCTTCAGCTACCTGTACGAACGTGAGCACCTGCAACAGGTGCTGATGACCTACGCGCTGATCCTCGTCTTCGAGGAGACCCGCAGCATCCTGGTCGGCAACGACGTGCACGGCGTCCGCACGCCCGACTGGCTGGCCGGCACGCTGCCGCTCGGGCAGTTGATGACCTACCCGGTCTACCGGCTGTTCGTGTCCGCGGTGTGCGTGGTCGTCGCGCTGGGGCTCTTCTGGGTGATCACGCGCACGCGGCTCGGCATGACGATCCGGGCCGGCGCGTCGAACCGCGAGATGGTCCAGGCGATGGGGATCGACATCAAGTTCCTCTACCGCGTCGTGTTCTCGGTCGGCGTCGCGCTCGCCGCGCTCGCGGGGGCGATCGCCGCCCCGGTGTCGTCGGTCTACCCGGGCATGGGCAACCAGGTGCTGATCATCTGTTTCGTGGTGGTCGTGATCGGCGGAATCGGCTCGATCCGCGGCGCGCTGGTGGCCGCGTTGCTGGTGGGCTTCGTCGACACCTTCGGCGCCGTGTTCTTTCCGCAGGCCGCCGGCGTGCTGGTCTACGTGCTGATGGCGGTGATCCTGCTCTGGCGGCCCGAAGGGCTGTTCCGCACCGCGTGACCCGCTTGCGATGAACCTCCTCGCTTCACGCGTCGTTCCGGTCGTCTGCGCACTGGTCGCGCTCGCGGCATTTCCGCTGTTCGGTGGCAAGTTCGCGATCGACCTGGTCACCAAGATCATGATCCTCGCGGTCTTCGCGCTCAGCCTGGAACTGCTGGTGGGGCAGACCGGGCTCGTGTGTTTCGGCCACGCGGCGTTCCTCGGAATCGCCGCGTACACCGCCGCGCTGTTGACCCCGCAGAGCGAACCGGCGTCGCTGCTGGTGCTGCTTCCGGCCGCAGTGCTCGCCGCGGGCCTCTACGCGCTGGCGGTCGGCGCGCTGTCGCTGCGAACGCGCGGCATCTACTTCATCATGGTGACGCTGGCCTTCGCGCAGATGGCCTATTACGTGTTCCACGACACCAAGCTCGGCGGCGGAAGCGACGGCATCTACCTGTACTTCAGGCCGGTGCTGTCGGTCGCCGGCTGGCAGCCGTTCGACCTCGATAGCGGGCACAGCTTCTACTACTTCGTGCTGGCGTCGCTGGCGTTCACCTTCGGCCTGCTCGCCCTGCTGGTGCGCAGCCGCTTCGGGCGCGCGCTGGCCGGCATCCGCGTGAACGAGCAGCGCATGCGCGCAGTCGGATTCGCCACCTACGGCTACAAGCTGACCGCCTTCGTGGTGGCCGCGATGCTCGCCGGGTTGGCCGGCTTTCTCTACGCACTGAAGGACGGCTACGTCAACCCGGAGCTGCTGTCGTGGCACCAGTCGGGCGCGGTGCTGATCATGATCATCCTCGGCGGGCTCGGCAGCCTGCGCGGCGCGGTCCTCGGCGCCTTCGCGTTCGTGCTGTTGCAGGAGCTGTTCCAGTCCGAGGCGATCTTCGGCGAGTTCGCGCAGCACTGGCAGCTGACGCTCGGCTTCGCGATCATCGCCTGCGTGGCGCTGATGCCCAATGGCATCGTCGGGATCGGCCGTCAGGTCGGTCGGCGCGCTGCCCAGCTGCGGAGGTTGCGCAATGCCTGAACCGCGAGCGGGCGAAGTGCTGCTGCGCGCGCGCAAGGTCTCGCGCAATTTCGGCGGCCTGAAGGCGGTCGACGACGTGTCGGTCGACGTCTGCCTCGGCACGGTGCACGCGGTCATCGGCACCAACGGCGCCGGCAAGTCGACGCTGATCAACCTGCTGTGCGGCGAGATCCAGGCCAGCGAGGGATCGGTCGAGCTGCTCGGTCGCGACGTGTCGCGATGGTCCCAGCCCAGGCGCGCGCGAGCCGGGCTCGGGCGCAGCTACCAGCGCAACACGATCTACACGCCGTTCACCGTGCTGGAGAACTGCCGGCTGAGCGCTCAGGCCCGGCTGCAGCGCCCGTGGGACTGGTTCTCGCCCGCCGAGCGTTGTTCCGCCAGCGTCGCCGCGGCCCGGCTGGCCCTCGAGAAGGCCGGCCTCTCCGCACAGGCGCACCTGCAGGCCGGCGCCTTGTCTCACGGCCAGAAGCGCCAGCTCGAGATCGCGATGTGCCTGGCCACGAAGCCGCGCGTGCTGGTGCTCGACGAACCGCTGGCCGGAATGGGCGCCGAGGAGTCGGACCGCATGCTGTCGCTGCTCGAGGGATTGAAGCTCGACCATGCGATCCTGCTGGTCGAGCACGACATGGATGCGGTGTTCCGCGTCTCGGACGAGATCACCGTGATGGTCAACGGCCGCGTGATCGCCACCGGCAAGCCGGCCGACATTCGCGCCAACGCCGATGTGCAGACGGCGTATCTCGGCGACGAGGGCGCGCACTGACGCGGCGCCGCTCCCGACGACCCGCACCTGGACGATCATGGCCGACCCGCTCATCGACATCGCCGACCTGCACGCGTACTACGGTGAAAGCCACGTGCTGCAGGGCGTGAGCCTGCGCATCGACGCGGGCGAGGCGGTCGGGCTGCTGGGGCGCAACGGGATGGGCAAGACGACGTTGATTCGCGCCATGCTCAGGCTGATGCGTGCGACCACCGGCCGGATCACGATCCGCGGCCGGGATTGCACCGGCGAGCGCCCCGATCGCGTCGCGCGCATGGGCATCGGCTACGTCCCCGAAGGGCGCGGCATCTTTCCGAACCTGTCGGTGCGGGAGAACCTGCTGATGGCCGCCCGCTCCGGCATGCGCGGCCAGACCGACTGGACGTTCGAGCGTGTTCTCGAGACCTTTCCGCGCCTGACCGAGCGACTGCACCATGGCGGCAACCAGTTGTCCGGCGGCGAGCAGCAGATGCTGGCGATCGGACGTGCGCTGATGACCAATCCCGACCTGATCGTGCTCGACGAGGCGACCGAAGGGCTGGCGCCGCTGGTTGTCCGGGAGATTTGGGGCATCGTCGCCGGCATACGCGCCAGCGGCATCGCGTCGATGGTCGTCGATCGCAACTACCGGGCGGTACTCGCGCACACCGACCGATGCGTCGTGCTGGAGCGCGGGCGCGTGGCGCTGCAGGGCGGTTCGACCGCGCTCGCGGCAGACGAGCGGGCGCTGCAGGCGTATCTCGGCGTCTGAGCCCGGCTAGCCGCCCTCGGTGCTGAAGGTGACGATGTGGTCGGCGTCGAAGCGCACGCCGATCCGCTCGCCGACCGCATGGTTGTGGTGGCTCGGCACCAGCGCGAGCAGCGTCGCGCCGCTGGACAGTCGCAGCGTGTACAGGAACTGCGCGCCGCGAAACGCCTTGCGAACCACTTCGGCCCGCAGCGGGCTGTGGTCGTCGTGCACCACGTCGTCGGGCCGCAGCAGCACCATGACCTGGTCGTGTTCGTCGGCGGTCGCGCCGGCGATCGCCTGATCGGTGCGGGCGCGGATCGGCAGGCTGCCGAGCTCGAGATGCACCATCGTGTTGCCGTCGCGATGCTCTAGGCGCCCGGGCAGGAAGGCGCCGAGTCCGACGAAGTCGGCGACCAGCCGTGTCTCCGGCTGGTGATAGAGCCGGTAGGGCGTGTCCCACTGCTCGATGTGCCCGGCGTTCATCACCCCGATCCGGTCGGCGAGCGCGAAGGCCTCGTACTGGTCGTGCGTGACCAGCAGCGCGGTCGTGCCGTGACGCTTCAGGATGTCGCGCAAGTCGAGCGCCAGCCGCTCGCGAAGATCGGGGTCCAGGTTCGAGAACGGCTCGTCGAGCAGCAGGATCGACGGTGCCGGCGCCAGCGCGCGCGCCAGCGCCACGCGCTGCTGCTGTCCACCGGACAACTCGTGCGGATAGCGTCGCGCGATCTCGGGCAGCCCGACCAGCTCGAGCATGCTCGCCACGCGCGCCGGGCGTTCGGCGGCCGGCATCGCGCGCAGGCCGAAAGCGACGTTGGCCGCCACGTCGAGGTGGGGAAACAGCGCATAGTCCTGGAACACGACGCCGACGCCACGCTGCTCGGGTTCGATCCACTCGCGCGGCGACGCGACGCAGCGCCGGTCGATGTAGACCGATCCGCGATCCGGCCGGATGAAGCCGGCGATGGTGCGCAGCGCGGTGGTCTTCCCGCAGCCCGAGGCCCCGAGCAGGCAACCGATCTCGCCCGGCTGCAACTGGAACGACAGTCCGTCGAGAACCCGCGTGGTGCCGCCGGGCTGCGGAAACTCGATGTGCAGGTCTTCGACGCGCAACGCTGCCGCGTGCGCGGACGAGGACTGATCCGGGGACATTGCAAATACCTATAATTCTCAGTCCCGGATTGTAGTGCGAACTCACGCGTGCCGAACCGAACGCTCGATACCCCCGTCGCAAGGCCCTGGCTGCGGATCGACCCTTCGCTGGGTTTCTCCCCGCGGCTGCTCGCGTTCGGCTCGGTGCTCGCCGCGCTCGCCATCGCCGCGCCGATCGTCGCGCTGGTCTGGCTGGCGATCGTGCCCGCGCCGTCCGGCCTGGAGGGTGACGGCGCGCTCGCACACCTGTTCGGCACCGTGTTGCCGCGCTATGCGCTGACCACCGCGAAGCTCGCTGCGACGGTCCTGGCCGTCGTGCTGCTGATCGGCGTGAGCACCGGCTGGCTGGTCGCCGCCTACGATTTCCCGGGGCGCCGGACGCTGGCGTGGATGCTGGTGCTGCCGCTGGCGACGCCGGCCTTCGTGATGGCGTATGCCTACACGGACTTCCTGGCCAGCTTCGGCCCGCTGCAGAGCGGACTTCGGCACCTGACCGGCTGGGAGTTCGGCGACTACTGGTTCCCGGAGATCCACTCGTGGCCGGCGGCCGGCGTGTTCCTCGGCCTCGCGCTATACCCCTACGTCTACCTGCTGGCGCGTGCCGCGTTCGCCGACCGCAGCCCGTCGCTCGGAGAGGCGGCGCGTTCGCTGGGGCTGAGTCGCCGCCAGGTCTGGTGGCGGGTCACGTGGCCGGTCGCGCGGCCCGCGGTCGTCGCCGGCTGCGCGCTGGCGATGATGGAGACGCTGGCCGACTTCGGCACGGTCGCCTACTTCTCGGTCGACAGCTTCACCGCCGGCATCTACCGCGCATGGCAAGGGATGGGCGATCGTACCGGCGCGGCGCGACTCGCCGTGATGCTGTTGGTGATCGTGTTGACCATGCTGGCGCTCGAGCGCGGTCAACGCGGCCGGATGCAATTCCACGTTCGCAACCCGCGGCCCGCTCCGCGCCGGCCATTGCGCGGCGTGGCAGCCTGGAGGGCGACGCTGGTCTGCGCGATCCCGGTCGCGCTCGGCTTCGTGTTGCCGGCCGTGCTGCTGGCCTGGGCATGGGCCGGCAGCGGTGCCGCCCTCGATGCCCGGCTGCCGCAGTGGATCGCCAACACCGCATTGCTGGCGGGATCCGGCGTCGCGGTCGTGTTGCCGGTGTCGCTGGTGGCCGCCTATTCAGCGCGGGTCGCGTCGTCGCCGACGCTTCGCGCCGCGCTGCTGTTCTCGAACACCGGATACGCGTTGCCGGGCGTCGTGCTCGGTGTCGGGCTGCTGATACTTTCGGGCGCGGTCGATCGCGCCCTCGCCCCGGCGACCGAGTGGCTGGGCGTGCCCACGCTGCTGGCCGGCGGCAGCGTGATCGCGATCGTCTACGCCTACGCGGTGCGCTTCTTCTCGGTGGCGTACCAGGGCGTCGAGTCGGGCCTGAAGCGGATCAGCCCGTCGATGGACCACACCGCGCGCAGCCTGGGCCGGCGGCCGCTCGAGGTGCTGCGCGAGGTGCACTGGCCGCTGATGCGCCGCAGTGTCGGCGCGGCCGCGCTGCTGGTCGCGATCGACTGCCTGAAGGAGCTGCCGGCAACGCTGGTGTTGCGTCCCTTCAATTTCGACACGCTTGCGGTGGTTGCCTACCAGTTCGCGGCCGACGAACGACTCGCCGAGGCAGCGCTGCCAGCGCTGTTGATCGTGCTGGTGGGCGTGGTGCCGGTGGTCTGGCTGTCGCGGGTCGCGCTCTCGGAACGGCGCCGGACTGATGTATAATTTTCGTTTGCAGGCGCGTAGCTCAGCTGGTTAGAGCACCACCTTGACATGGTGGGGGTCGTTGGTTCGAGTCCAATCGCGCCTACCAGGACACCGCAGTGCGCGCCGGCGCGGGTCGAACGACCGATCGGACGCCGCGGGGTCCGGAAGCGAGTGCGGCCCGGCCGCACTTTTCGTTTGTAGCGCCAGGTGCCGCGCCAGTTGAGATTCGCCCGACATGGTCGTGATCACGCTCCCCGACGGTTCGCAACGCCGCTTCGATGCGCCGGTGACGGTGGCCGAAGTGGCCGCGTCGATCGGCGCCGGCCTTGCCAAGGCGGCGGTCGCCGGCAAGGTCGACGGCCGGCTGGTCGACACCTCGTACACGATCGACGCCGATGCGACGCTGGCGATCGTCACCGACCGGGATCCCGAGGGCCTCGAGATCATCCGGCATTCCACGGCGCACCTGCTGGCCTATGCGGTCAAGTCGTTGTTCCCGGACGCGCAGGTCACGATCGGCCCGGTGATCGACAACGGCTTCTACTACGACTTCTCGTACAAGCGCCCGTTCACGCCCGACGATCTCGCCGCGATCGAGGCGAAGATGGTCGAGCTCGCCCGCAGGAACGAGCCGGTGTCGCGCGAGGTCTGGGACCGCGACGACGCGGTGAAGTTCTTCGACTCGATCGGCGAGAAGTACAAGGCCGAGCTGATCGCCGCGATTCCGGCTGGCGAGTCCATCACGCTGTACCGCGAAGGCAGCTTCGTCGACCTGTGCCGCGGACCGCACGTGCCGTCCACCGGCCGGCTGAAGGTCTTCAAGCTGATGAAGCTGGCCGGCGCGTACTGGCGTGGCGACTCCAGGAACGAGATGCTCCAGCGCATCTACGGCACGGCCTGGGCGAAGAAGGAAGACCAGGACGCCTACCTGCACATGCTGGAAGAGGCCGAGAAGCGCGACCACCGCAAGCTCGGGCGCGAACTCGACCTGTTCCACATGCAGGAAGAGGCGCCCGGACTGGTGTTCTGGCATCCCAGGGGCTGGGCGGTGTGGCAGCAGGTCGAGCAGTACATGCGGCGCGTCTACCAGGACTGCAGCTACCAGGAGGTCAAGGGTCCCCAGATCCTCGATCGCAGCCTGTGGGAGCGCACCGGGCACTGGCAGAACTACCGCGAGAACATGTTCACGACCGAGTCGGAGAACCGCCACTACGCGCTCAAGCCGATGAATTGCCCGGGACACGTGCAGATCTTCAAGTCCGACCTTCGTTCCTATCGCGACCTGCCGTTGCGCTACGGCGAGTTCGGTCAGTGCCACCGCAACGAGCCGTCGGGGGCGCTGCACGGGATCATGCGGGTGCGCGGGTTCACGCAGGACGACGGCCACGTGTTCTGCACCGAGGCGCAGATCCTCGACGAATGCGTGGCGTTCACGGCCCAGTTGCAGGCGGTCTATCGCGACTTCGGTTTCGACCAGATCCTGTACAAGGTGGCCACGCGCCCGGAAAAGCGCGTCGGCACCGACGAGGCCTGGGACCGGGCCGAGGCGGCCCTGATGGAGAGCCTGCGCCGCGCCGGTTGCGAGTTCGAGATCTCGCCCGGCGAGGGAGCCTTTTACGGCCCGAAGATCGAGTACACGCTGAAGGACGCGATCGGTCGCCAGTGGCAGTGCGGGACGATGCAGGTCGACTTCAACATGGCCGGCCGGCTCGGCGCCGAATACGTCGCCGAGGACAACACGCGGCGCGTGCCGGTCATGCTGCACCGGGCCATCGTCGGCTCGCTCGAGCGCTTCATCGGCATCCTGATCGAGCACCACGCCGGTGCGCTGCCGATGTGGCTGGCACCCGTGCAGGCGATCGTCATGAACATCACCGACGCGCAGGCGGGTTACGCGGCGTCTGTTGCCGAAACGCTGAGAAAACAAGGGTTTAGGGTCCAGACCGATTTGCGGAACGAGAAAATCAACTATAAAATCCGCGAAGGCAGCCTGCAGAAGATCCCGTACCTCCTCGTCGTCGGCGACAAGGAGCGGCAGGCTGGCAAGGTGGCCGTGCGCGCGCGCGGGGGGGCCGATCTCGGCGTCCTCGACGTGGGGGCGTTCGCGGCGCGGCTGTCCGAAGACGTCGCGCTGAAGCGATCCATCCCGCAATGACCGGCGCGCCGGGCGTGTTCCGCAGCGTGGGGCATGCCGGCGAGCGGGTCGGTGTTGCTGCACGGCCGTTGTGTTTTTCCTTTTGCAGGAGAACTGAGCATCGCTACAGCTGAACGCGCGCATCGCATCAACGGTGAGATCAACGTGTCCGAAGTCCGGCTCGTAGGCATCGAGAACGAACCGATCGGCATCGTCGGCCTGAGGGAGGCCATGCGCATGGCCGAAGAGGCCGAAGTCGACCTTGTCGAGATTGCACCGCAGGCGAGTCCCCCCGTCTGCCGCCTGATGGACTATGGAAAGTTCAAGTATCAGGAGCAGAAGCGGCAGCACGAGGCCCGGCTCAAGCAGAAGGTCATCCAGGTCAAGGAAGTGAAGTTCCGGCCCGGCACCGACGAAGGCGACTACGCGGTGAAGCTGCGCAACCTGCGGCGATTCCTGGAAGAGGGCGACAAGGCGAAGATCACGTTGAGGTTCCGCGGGCGCGAGATGGCGCACCAGGAGTTCGGCGTGCGACTGCTCGAGAGGGTGCGCAACGACCTCGACGACCTCGCGGTGGTCGAGCAGATGCCTCGGCTCGAAGGACGGCAGATGATCATGGTGATCTCGCCGCGAAAGAAGAAGTGACGCATGCGCGGCGGATGCCGCGCGTGCCGACGGATGCGCGGACGGCGTGACCGTTCGCGTGCGGCGCCTTCGGGCGCCAGAGAAGCCAAGCGGGTCCTCGAAGCGCCGGCAAGTCGCCGGACACCCGACGCGGCATTAGAAGAGAAGGAAGGGCCATCATGCCCAAGATGAAGACCAAACGAGGCGCGGCGAAGCGCTTCCGTGTCCGCGCCTCCGGCAGCGTGAAGCGCGCCCAGGCGTTCAAACGGCACATCCTGACCAAGAAGACCACCAAGAACAAGCGCCAGCTGCGCGGCACGGCGAGCGTCCACGACCGCGACGTCGCTTCCGTCAAGGCCATGCTGCCGTACGCATAAGGAGAGCGCCATGCCCCGAGTAAAGCGTGGAGTGACGGCGCGCGCGCGCCACAAGAAGGTCATTGCTGCCGCGAAAGGCTACCGTGGTCGCCGCGGCAACGTGTACCGCGTCGCCAAGCAGGCGGTCATGCGTGCCGGCCAGTACGCGTATCGCGACCGGCGCAACAAGAAGCGCGTGTTCCGCTCGCTGTGGATCGCGCGCATCAACGCGGCGGTGCGCGAGCACGGCATCACGTACAGCGTGTTCATCAACGGCCTGAACCGTGCGTCGATCGGGCTCGACCGCAAGGTGCTCGCCGACCTCGCGGTTGCCGACAAGCCGGCGTTCGCGTCGATCGTCGCGCGGGTGAAGGCCTCGCTCGGCGAGGCCTGAGCCGCGCCGCAGCGGCCCGGTCCGGGCGGCCACGCGCCGCCCGCCGGCGGACACGACGGGGCCTTCGCGGCCCCGTTCTTGCTTGCACGACAGGATCACTCCGCAGCCATGCCGAACCCAGACCACTCATCGTCGCCGTTGCCCGGCGAGGCAGCTTCTGCGTCCACGCGCTTCACCGGGTTGGTGTCGCGGCTGTCGGCCGAGATCGGGGCGGCGCGCAGCGCGCCCGAACTCGCCAATGCCAAGGCGCGCGCGCTCGGCAAGGACGGCGCACTCACCGCCGAGATGAAGAAGCTCGGCGCGCTGGCGGCGGCCGATCGCGCCACCGTCGGGCGCGAACTCAACGAGGCCAAGCAGGCGATCGAGCGGGCGGTGCGCGAACGCGAAGCGGCGCTCGCGCGCGCCGAACTCGACGCGAGGCTGGCACAGGAGGCAATCGACGTCACGCTCCCGGGGAGGGGCCCGGGCACCGGCGGATTGCATCCGCTGACGCTGACGATCGAGCGCATCGAGGCGATCTTCCACTCGATCGGCTTCGACGTCGCCGACGGTCCGGAGATCGAAGAGGACTTCTTCAACTTCACGGCGCTGAACACGCCCGAGAACCACCCGGCGCGGTCGATGCACGACACCTTCTACGTCGACGCGCCCGACGGCAAGGGCGGAGGGCTGCTGCTGCGCACGCACACCAGCCCCGTGCAGGTGCGCTACGCGCGCGCCCACCGGCCGCCGATCAAGGTGATCGCGCCCGGCAAGACCTACCGCGTCGACTCGGACGCCACGCATTCGCCGATGTTCCACCAGTTCGAGGGGCT
>Ga0073904_10000879_pt1 | contig 22108 bp, 16 predicted proteins | sample KloWWTrecipitate_FD_66668 | JGI IMG/M metagenome (GOLD analysis project Ga0073904, IMG submission 66668) | Active sludge microbial communities from Klosterneuburg, Austria, studying microevolution and ecology of nitrifiers - Klosterneuburg... | ecosystem: Engineered > WWTP > Aerobic digester >... | reverse complement strand
GGAAAGGGACCCGATCAGCGGATCCAGGCGTCTGGAATGCCCTGCTCCCTTGCCTGGCGCTCGAAGAGCAGCCACTCCTGGTTGAAGGCTTCGAGGTCGATGACGGCACGGGTCAGCGCCCGGGCCGCAACGTCCCGTTCCGGATCGGAGGCATCGGCACCAAACGACGCCACGCGCTGGCGCAACACCGCGATCTCGCTGTTCTTGACGCTCAGGCGCGAGCTTAGCGCGCTGGCGCGGGCGCGCCAGTAGGCCTCTCCCCGATCCGAAGCAGGCTGGGCTTCCTGCTCGTCGCGTGGCGTGACCCCATCCCGATCGCCCGGCTCGGCTCCGGTTTCGACCGTCACCTCGACGGGCGACGCACCACCGCTGGCGGGTGCCGGTGCCGCAGCGGGGTCGGACTCGGGCGCAGGTGCCGGGGCAGGCGGAGGCACGGTGAAGTCCGGCGTCAGGTCCGCATTCGTGTACACCTTCCCGGGCTGTGCCACCGTGGCCCGCCGCTCGGCCTCTTGCTGGGCCAGCACACCCAGCGACTGCGCCCCCGCCGACCAGGCGGCGATCGGCCAGACGACGATCGTCATCGCCGTCACGAGACGTCTGCCCATCACGGATTCTCCCGCCAGCCCGACACCGTGTAGGCCACGGTCTCGACCAGTCCCGTATAGGACAGCGTCACGCTGCCGGTGACGGAATTGCTGGTGACGAGCGTGCTCACGGAGGGTACGTCCTGCACGATGACCTGTCCGGCGAGGGCCGGATTACCCGCGAGTTCGACCTGCTCGCGCACGAGGATGCGGCCCTCGAAGGCGAGCGGCACGCCGAGGTCGCCCTCGATGCGCAGGTCCTGGTTGGTAACGAACTGCAGTTCGGAGGCAGGCTCGGGCCTCAACTCCGGATTGCCGACAATCTCGATGTTCCCTTCCGCAATGATGGTGAGGAAGATCGGCGTGGCCGGGGTGCCGGGGTCGCCCGTGATCCGGACCTGGCTTCTGGCGTAGTAGGTCGCCGAGTTGGCACTGTTCTGCGACAGGCTCCACCCCGTGGCGGCCTGGAAAGTCCAGCCGAAGGCGGTGCCCGGCGGCTGCGCGCCAGGCGGCACGACATCGCGGCAGGGGTGCGCCAGGTCGCAGTACACGGTGGCGCCAGACGGATTCGTGATGCGTCCGTCGGCCTCCAACACGAAATCGGCGTCGAGGAAATAATCGATGGCGTGAACGTCTGGTACCGGAATCCGTGGCATCCCCCCGGCTGCGAGGCCGCCCGGATCCCAACTCACGTCGGCCGTCACCGTCCCGGTGGCGGTGGCGCTCTCTGCAATCGTCACGCCCGTGCCGCCGATGGTGAGGTCGCCGTTGGCATGAACGCTCCCCTGCGACCCGACGATCTGCACACTGCCGCCCACCAGCACATCTCCGTCCACGAGCAGGGCCGGCATCTTGATGGGCGTCAGCATCTGCTCCAGCACCACCCGGGTGCCGCGCGGCCCGAAGCCCGTGGCGCGAATGACGAGCCGCCTGTTGATGTCGTTGTAGCGGTTGCCGTCTTCCGGCTGGTTGGGCGGCACCGGGCCGCCTGCCATGGCCGCCAGTTCCGCGGCCGTGAACGCCGTGCCCTTCATGGCCGGGTCGTCGTCGTCGAACAGGCGCACGTTGTAGGAGTAGGCAGACCCGGAGGCAACCGGCCAGGGAGGGGTGCCGCCAATCAGGTGCGAGATGATGCCGTTGTCCGCGTTCTCCGACGCGGCCTGGTTGCCGAGGTCGATGGCATTGTCCGGACCACGCAGCAGGTTGCTCAGGGGAAACGTCGGGTTGTTGGTCGCCTGCAGAATCACGACCGCCGCGTGGTTGAGTCCCGACTCGGCGGCGGCCCGGGCGCCGGCGTAGAGTTCCTCGTTGCCGCTCATGGCCACCTCGATGCGGCCGCTGGTCGTCAGGGCGAGCGCCAGGCCCGACACGACGAGCAGCAGGATCAAGGCCGAGATGAGGGCCATGCCGCGCTCGCTCACCGTGACCTCATCCGGACTTCCGAGCTCAGCGAGTAGGTCAGCGGTGTCCCCTGGTTCAGATCGACGCTGCGCGAACGGACCGTGAGGCGCGTCTCCACGAAGGCGACCGAGGCCGGCAATGCCGTGACCGCACGTTCGGGCGTGCGGAACACGAACTCGAGTCCGGTCACCATCGCGTCCCCGATCGGGCGCGGCCCGTCGCCCGCGTTGTTGTCGGCAATGGTCACCGCACCGGCGGCCGCATCGTACCCGATGCTCACGTCCTCACCGGGCTCGTTGCAGGCGCCCGCGGCACCGCCAATCAGCCCGTTGGTCGGACGAGCGTCCGACTGCAGCCGCACATCGTCGTTGATGCCGTCGCCGTTGGGGTCGATCCGGATGGCCAACACCGGAGTGCCGGCCACGGGGCACGGCGTCGTTTCCACGCGATACGGGTTGTTGCCCGCGGCCCGCAGGTACTGCTCGATCTCCTGGATGATGTACCGACCCTCCTGCTGGGCGGTGGCGGCGTCGAGCTGGGCGCGATAGGCGCCCTGCATCCGGCCGGCCAGCAGCGTTGCGCCGCCGACCACGGCCAGCGACACGAAGAGGGCGAGCAGCAGTTCGACCAGCGTGAATCCGGTCTCCGCTGTCCGACCCGCCGGCGCCCCGCCGCCGCGGTGCTCCTTCACCATGACCGCAGAACCGTCGTCAGCGTGAAGGGCCCTCCGACGCGCCCGTCGGGAGTGCCCGGGATGACCCGCACCGTCACGACGCGCAGACCGGCCGCCGGGCCGGGCTGCACGAGCCATCGTCGCGTGATGCCCGCGTCTGGATTGTCGAAGTAGTTGGTGACGTTCGACGCCAGCGTATCGGTGCCACTCACCTGAATCGCCGGGCCGGTCACGAAGTTCATCTTCATCAGCTCTTCGAACTTGTCCTGCGCCAGTCGCACGGCCGTGGTGCTGTGGCGCCCGAGCTGGTGCATCCGCACGCTCACCGCCAGCAGCTCGGCCAGCGCGACGAGCGCCACCGTCAGGATGGCGGCAGCAATCAGGGCTTCGATGAGGGTGAAGCCGCGCTCGTCACGAAGCGGGCGAGGCGACACGGCCCGTTGCCGTGACCACCAGCGTGCGCGTGAACGATCCATAGGTCACCGAGAGGCTCTGGGGCATGGGCCCGCCGTCGACGGCGGAAATCTGGCCGCGGCCGTTGATCTCGAGCGCGGACGGCGGCTCGTCGCCGAGCGACACGGCCGAGGGCAAGTAGACGGGCAGGCCGTCGTTGGGCTGACGTGTGGTGCAGCGGTCCGCGGCTTCGTCGGTCACCGGCACTCCGGTGACGACCAGGTAGCGGATGGCGCCGTCCGGGCAATCGAACACCACCCGGAACGTGGTGTTTCGAGAAATGGCGGCCAGGCGGGCCTCGCGGATCTCGGCGGCGAGCAGTTCCGAACTGGTGAACACGCGGTTGCGGCCCAGCGCGTTGTTGAGCGCCGGAACCGATACCGCCGCCGCCACCCCGATGACGCCCACGACGAAGAGCAGTTCGAGGTAGGTGAATCCGAGTGCGCCGCGGATTGCACGAAATTGCATGGTGACCGCCGATCCCGCTCGCTCGAGCGGCGCCGGCAATCACCCACTCTAATCCAACTGACGGGGTTTGTGGTCGCCTCCGTCAGGGCGGCCGCCTGCTACTGCGTCGGCCTCAGGATCTGACGGAACGTCAGGGTGTTGAGGTCGCGGAACATGGGCGTCCGCGGCGGCAGCAGAATGGGCGTCAGGAAGTCGGTGTCGAAGTTGTAGCCGCGGCCAGGCGGACCGTAGACGATGTTGCAGCACTTGTAGGTGCCTACGGCCTGGCGGCTAGTGTAGAAGCTGATGAGCGAGCCGCGGTAGTTCAGCGTGGAGCCGCCCCAGTTCTCAATGTAGCGGATGAAGTTGTGCGCGCCGCCGTCGGTGCCGAAGTCGGTGTGGTCGTTGCCGTTGTTCGTCGGCTTGACGAAGCTCTCACCCTTCCCGGCAATGATGGCCACCCGGTACCAGGTGGTCGAGGCCTCGCGGGCGTTGTACTTGCCGTTCGCGTCCATGTTGGTGAAGTTCGCGGTGCCGGCGTTGTGCGGGTTGACGAACGAGCGGATGTCGTTCCATCCGTTCGACAGGAACGTCACCGAATCGGCAATCACGGCCGCCGATACATGGTCCACCGCCGGCACGGTGCCGAAACCCACGCCACCCGCGCACGCCGGGGCGAAGTTGTTGCCCTGGTTCGGCGAGGCGTTGGTGCAGGCGTTGTAGTTCCCCTCGACGTACACCGGGTTCTCGGCGGCCACCGTCAGCCCCTGCGTGCCGTTCGCAGGGAGGTTGCCCCGTCCGCCGTTCACCAGCTTCAACGCCCGGCGGAAGAAGAAGGCCCGATTGACGCGGGCGACGTTGCGATCGATCGGCGTCTGGTAGAGGTTGTAGACGTCGTTTGCCGGCGTGCGGTTGTTCGGCGCCGCCACAATCGACGACACCATCGCACCCGGGCCACCGGCGGGCGGCACCGTGAAACCTGCGGCCGTCAGGCGAGGGCTGCCTCCGTAGACGTCCGGCACACCGTTGTTGTTGACGTCCTCGGCGAAGCGGTTGTTGCCCTCCGCGTCCACGAAGGGGCCGTCGAGCACGCCGTTGGGGACGCTCGTCGGGCTGCCGGGGTTGATGTTGTCCTCGAAGCCGAATTCGCCCGTCTCGAGGTCGTCGTTGTACAGGAAACCACCGTTCGGCAGACCGCCGGCGCTGTAGTTCAGCTCCACCGCCGCGTCGGCGCCCAGGTCACGGTTGGCCCGCCGATCCGAGAAGTAGACCACGAAACCCGTGATGTCCATCGGACAGGTGCCGCCGCCGCCGCCGTTGATACAGCCGGCGTTGTTGCTCCCGATTTCGCCCCGCTGCCAGCGGCGGAGGTTCAAAACGTCCAGCTCGACGTAGTGCATCACGCCGCCCCAGTACAGCCGCTGCTGGTTGGCGAACACGTTCGGGGGCAGGCTGCTGCCGGGCGCCTGCGGCCGGGCGCCCTCGTCGTCGCGGAGCATGCCCTCCCGCGCGTCGTAGAGCACGTTGGGCCAGAAGTTCTGCGCGCTCGCGTTGAGGTTGGCCAGATTCGGCAACTGGCCCGCGCCGTACACCGCCTGGCATCCGTTGGCGTTGTTCACATTGTCGGCGAGGCGCTGGAGACGGATGATGGCGTTGGGATGCGGATCCCCGCAGTTGTTGTTGAGGTTTGTCTGGTCGATCGTGCCGTTGGACAGGCGCTTGCCGGTGAACCCCAGGCTGAGAACTTCCTCCGTGACGTCGGTCCAGTTGCCGTCTCGATCCTGCCGGTTGATGAGGATGTAGCCGTCGATACTCGGCGTCAACACCGTCCGGAAGCCGAGGTCGCGGTTGGCCGTCGACGAGACCGGCGAGGTGGCGAACACCTGCGGGACTCCGGCCGCGGGAATCACGCTATTGGCCACGCCGGCCGGCACGAACGCGTTGGCGAGCCGCACCGGTACGCCAACCGTGCCGGGCAGGGCCGCGGCCGTGAGGTCCGCGGCCTGATCCGAGAGCAGGATGCGCAGCGTGGCCATGTTGTAGAAGCGCTGGCGGCCGATGGCGCTGGTCACCAGCTCCGCCGCCGGCGGACGACGCACGAGGTCCACGGGCGAGGCGCCGTCGGCCACGATTGGCAGGTCGAGCCGCCGCGCGCCCGTGCGCCCGCTGCGCAGCCAGCCGCTGGACGTGCCCACCGACACGTTGGTCCACGTGGGCTCGTTGGGCGCCGACCCGAGCGAGTCGACGACACTGCCCTGGTTGTTGGCCAGCGTGAAACACGAGGCGTTGGCCGCGGCAGGCGCCGCCGGGCATCCGGCGGCCCTCGCGATGCGCACCGTGCCATTGTGCGAGACCACACCGTTCGAGAGCCGGTTCCTGACAATGTCACCCACCGCGGTGACGCGGTCCTGCAGCGTCAGGGTGGCGTTGTTGTCCTGCTTGAGGAACAGGTTTTGATTGGTGTGCACCTTGCCGCCGAATGCGAAGTTCGGGCCGGCGAAGAAGCTGAGGTTGTTCTCCGAGAACAACCCGAACTGGAACACCGGGATGGCGATGGTCTGCATCTCGCGCCGCATGCGAACCTCGGCGTTGCCAATGGTGCGGGCGGTCACCTCGATGTCGTAGGGCGTGATGAGGCCGATCAGGCCCTGAAAGGGGCCGGCGCCAATCAGTGACCCCCCGGGGTCTGCCACGGTGGGGTTGCCGTTGACGTCGGGCGTGAACCCGATGCGGTAGCCGGACGCACCGTTGGGGCGGACGTAGGTGATGCCCGGAATGGTCGGCTCGCCGCCGGCCGTGGTCAGCGCGGCCAACTGGGCGCCGGTCGGGCTGAAGTTGCCGGCGAAGACCTGGCCCAGGTCGGCGGTGAGCTTCTCGACCCCGGCGTGCGCCGCGGCGTAGGCCTGCGTCTGATCGCGCTCGATGCCTCCGGCCGCCTGATCGGCGTTCACCATCACGAGGAAGCCGGCCAGCATGGCCGACATCATCGTCATCACCAAGAGCGCGGCGATGAGCGCCACGCCCCGTTCGTTCTGCAGGCGATTCATGACGTCAACTCCCTAGCGGTAGCGGTCCACGAAAGCCATGCTGCGCAGGCTCACCTGGCCGAAGAGCGTGTTCTGCGACTGCTGCCCGTGCTCGAGCGGACCATTCGCGTACGGATCGGTAGCCGTCATCGACAGCACCACGTTCACCTTGCGGATCTGGTTCTCGGAGCAGGGGTCCGGGCTGCACGCGCCCGCTCCCGACAGGTCGTCGCCGTCCATGCGCACCGAGGTCGGATTGTTCAACTGGTCGGCGATGTCGTAGCTGAGGCGGAAAGCCTCCACGCCCATGCCGACGGCGTTGGGTGCCTGACCGCCGATTTGCCGGACGATGCGCGGCACCCGGGGATCGGTGTGGGCGTCCACGAAGTAGGTGACCATCCGGATGCGCGTGGCCCGCGTCTGCGCTCCCGGCTGATCGCGAAGCTGGTTGATGGTGCCCAGCATGTTGAGGCCCGCGTCGAACTGGTTGATGCCGAGCGGGTCGCCGGTGCCCGTGCCGAAGGTGACCTGCTGTCCGGCCACGTTGGTGACCTGCATGAGTACGGTCATCACGCCGCGTTCGAGCATCAGCAGATCGCCGTTCCGCAGGTTGTCGCCGGCAACGTCTGGGTCGTCGGAGATGTTCACCGCATTGTCGATGGTGGCCGTGCTGCCATCGGCGCTGATGGCGGTGACGCTGACGCCGCCGAACTGGTTGTCGGCGGCCAGTTCCGTGATGACGTCCGTACACTCCCCGTTGAGCGCGTCGCCGAGGCCAGCCCCGACGGTTACGGCCGGAATGGACGCGTCCAGCGGGAAGGTCCCCACACCAGGGCAGGCCCCCGACGCCGCGGGCCCCGGTCGATCGATGGCCGTGGCGCCGGGTCCATTCGGAATGCCCACGCGCCGCCCCACCGGCAGACCCTGTCCCACCTGCAGCAGGTCGCGCTGCATCAGGTCCATGGCCGCCCGCAGGTGGCTGTTCATGTCGAGCATGTGCTTGGCGGCCGCGGTCGAGTTCATCGCACTGGTCATGATCTGTGTCGTCCCGGCGAGGACGACCAGCATGATGGTCATGGCCACGAGCAGTTCGAGCAGTGTGAAACCGGCGTCGGAGGGTCGGCGCGCACTCATGAGAACCTCGAGATGAGCGTCGTCAGGCGGTATTCGCGCCGGCGCTCGCCAAACGCGTTGTTGGCGTTGTAGCGAATGGTCACGTTGATCTGGCGCAGGTCGGGATTCCCATCGACGTCGCAGATGTCTATCTGTCGCGTGTAGCCCTCGAGCGGCACGTCGTCGGCCGTACCCATCAGGTTGTCCGGGCCCGGTGTGGCTTCGACCCCGTCATCGTCGGCGGTGTTGACCAGGCCGTCGGGGCCGGCCGCCAGCATGTCGTGCTCGCCGGCGAGGAACTCGCCGCCACCGGTGCCCGTCGTGCCCACCGGGCACACGGCCGGCGCGGCGGCGTTACGGATGGCGACCCAGAGGATGGTGTGGGTGTCGCGCGCGGTGTGCACGCTCTCGATGGCCTCGCGAGCCTTCTCGCGCGCCACGAGCGCGGGCGTCGAGGTGGTGGCGATGTTGAGACCCGCGTAGAGAGCCTGGGCGAGGGCCAGCATGGCCACGGAAAGCAGGAAAAGAGCGATGAGCGCCTCGAACAGCGAGAAGCCCCGCTCCGACGATAGGCCGGATGTGGTAGTCGTCATTTGGTCCAGTTCGCGCCGTTCCAGCGCCACCGCTCGATGCTGGCCGTGGCGCCGAGCACGGTTACGGCCGTGGCCGACAGCGGGTCGCCTTCGATGCCGAGCGAGATCGTGGCGTTCACGGGGTTGTTGCCGGCGTCGATGAAGGCGCCTTCGCTCGAGAACATCGTCGGCGCCGTGCCGCCCACCGCCACTTCGGTTGCGTTGCCGAACAGGTTCGGCGTGTCGGGAACGCCGGGGAACAGGCGGTAGCCGATGCGGCCTTCGAAGGTCATCGTCTCGAGCACGGTCGGCGCCGGGGTGGCGGCAGGCGGGTCGGGCACGGCCCGTTGCGCGCTCTGCACCTGGTTGGGCGCGATGAAGCGGATTTCGATGTCGCGGCGCCGCGCCACGGCCATCTCGCGGTGACGCTTCAGAAACCCGTCGAGCTGCTGAGCCCCGGTTTCGCCGCGCGTCATGCGCACGAGGGTGGTCGTGACACCGACTCCCACCCCCGCCAGAATGGCGATGATGGCGACGGTGATGAGAATCTCGATGAGCGTGAAACCCCGGTCGTTGCGCATGGTCTGGCGTCTACGCCAGCCCGTGCTTCAGCAAGACTCGGGCCCATTCCAGGAGGGTCCCTGAAACCACGTCAATATAGGACTTTGTGGTCTTTCAAGAAACTTCTAATGCCACTGTGTGTACGTAAATAAGGCACTGGGACGACGGAAACGTAAGCGAACGGACGTCCCGCCGACATGGCCGTGTCGATGATTATCGATTGGCGTTCAAGGCGCGATCGCCCCTTTGAACTCGATGCGGATCAGCGGGGCGACCTTCAGCATGCCGAGCATCACGACCGGCGGGTCGATGCCGTAGGTGGTCATGTCCAGGCGCGTGGTCCCCTCCACCTGGAGGCTCTGGCCCGAGGCTTTCAGCACGACCGGGAAGCTCACGGGCTGGCTCGTGCCCGTGATGGTCATGGTGCCGGTCGCCTGGAATTGCGGCCCCGTGCCCTCGTAGCGTTCGAGCCGGTAAACAATCTCCGAAAACTTCTCGGCCTTCATCGCCTGCATCAGGTGCTCGAGCATCTCGGCATTGGGGCACGCGAAGGCCTTGACCGGCACGGTGACCGTGGCCGACTGCACGCCGTTTGCGAAGCCGGGCACGGCCGGCGAGCCGCCGGTACCGGGCGTGACCGCTATCACGCCCTTCGCCGAGCACGTCCAGCCGCGGATGGTCGACGTGCCGGACACGCTGAAGTCCACGTTCGGCTGCTGCGCGTGCGCCGACGATGCGAAGATGGCGACGACACCTGCGCACAGGCCCGCCGCAAGCACGTGTACCGTTCTCGCTCCTGGCAGCATGTCAGTCGCTCCTTCCGTCGTCCGGGCGGCGTCAGAGGCCGAAGCCGAGTTGATTGTGACGCGTCATGATGGGCGCGCGACCTTCCATGACGAACTGGGACTCGATCTGATCGAGGGCCGTCGTCCGCGTCTGCCGCATGACCATCCTGAATTCCTCCAGGAGCATCTCGATGACCCGATCGACACCGTCCTGCCCGAACGCGCCCAGACCCCAGACATAGGGGCGGCCGATCCCCACCGCGTCGGCGCCCAGCGCGAGGGCCTTGAAAATGTCTCCGCCGCGACGGACGCCGCTGTCGAAGAGCACGGGCACGCGGCCTCGAACGCCGGCAACGACCTCGGGGAGTGAGTCGACCGTGCCCCGCAGGCTGTTCTCGGCCCGGCCGCCGTGGTTGGACACGAAAATCCCGTCCGCACCGTTCTCGACGGCCAGTTCCGCATCCTCGCGCGTGACGATGCCCTTGAGAACGACCTTCATGCTCGTCGCGTCGCGGAGTCGCTTGATGTAGTCCCACGTGAACGGTGGCCGTGGCCCGGGCGGGCCTTCCAGGCCGCGGTACATGGGCCGCTGGTAGCCCTTCTCGTGGTTGTGGCAGCTCTGGCACAGCGGCTGGTCGTAGCCCTGCCGGCCGAGCGACCGCCGTACGAGCTCCCGATTGCTGCCGCCCAGCAGATCGATGGTCCACACCACCACGGGGCACCCGGCCGCGGAGACCCGGTCGAGGGTGCGTTTGTTGACGTTCCAGTCCTGGTTCGCATAGAGCTGGAACCACTGAGGCTCGCCTCTGGCCTCGGCGATGGTCTCGTAACTTTGCGAGCTCTGGTTCGACTGGATCTGGAGGACGCCGCGCGCCCGGGCGGCCCGGGCGGCCCCGCTCTCGCCTTGCGTGTGGTAGGCCTCGAGCGCCGCCACCGGGCAGAGAAACAGCGGCGAGTCCCATTTGCGACCGAACAACGATACCGAGGTATCGACCTTGGTCGCATCCGGGCCAAGGCGCCTGGGGCGCAGCATGAGGCGCTGGAAGCCCTCGCGGTTGGCGAACCGGGTTTCCAGGTCGTCGACACCCAGGTGCAGATAGTTCCAGTGGTGAGGCAGGTTGTTGGCGTGGGCGACGCGCTCGAAGTCCCACACGTTGATGGCCTCGGCGGCCGACTCCACGAGCTGGCCGCCCAACTGGTCGTCGAGCGCGCTGGCGCCCAGGTTGGGCGCGCCCTGCGCCTGCCGCCATTCGGCTGCCAGCGCCGGGTAGGCCAGGGCCAGCAAGGGGCTGCCCGCCATCAACTGGAAGAAGCGCCGGCGACTGGACCGGCCGACTGACTTACCCGTCCGAGCTGTTGATTCGGGCATACGCTCCGTCCTTGATGTGATTGGGGCGCCAGTATCGGCCAATTGATTCCTGGATGCAACCGTAGTCTAATGGCGCCGCGTTCGCCCCCGCGTGCGCCCTTTCGCCGCGTTTGTCGCGCGCCCCCCGCCGTTCGTCGAATTTGGTCTTGCGCTCTCATCGTCGTACCTGGTTTGGTTCGTCCGTCAGGGAGGCAGTATGCGCAGCATTCGACTGGGTCTGGTATTGGCCGTCTTGTCCTGGGCGCCGGTAACCCTGCTCGCTCAGCAGGGCACCGCGCAAATGAGCGGGAAAGTCACCGATGAACAGGGCGCCGTGTTACCCGGCGTCGCCGTGCTCGTCACCAACGAGGACACCGGGGTCTACCGCGAGGTGGTGAGCAGCCAGTCGGGCAGCTACTTCGTGGGGCAACTCGTGCCGGGGCGCTACAAAGTGAGCGCCAAGCTGGAAGGCTTCGCGCCGCTCGACCGAACCGGCCTGGTCCTTCAGGTGGGCAACACCATGAACGTCGACCTCAGCCTGAAGGTCGGCGGCGTCACGGAGACGGTTGAAGTGACCGGGCAGTCGCCGCTGGTGGACACGACGAGCACGCGCGTGGGCGGCAACATCGGCACGGTCGAACTGTCCACGCTGCCAGCCATCAACCGCAACTACTTCGCCGCGGTGGCCTTGTTGCCCGGCGTCCAGTTCACGCCGTCCAACCAGATGGGGAACGACACCATCGTGGCGGGCGGCCAGACGGCGCAGAACACCAACGTCTCGGTAGATGGCGGCTACAACGCCGACGATGCGCTGGGCACGAGCGCGGGCGCGCAGGTGCGCACGCCCCTCGAGGCCATCCAGGAGTTCCAGGTGGTCGTCAGCATGTACGACGCCGAGTTCGGGCGCGCCAGCGGCGCCGTGGTCAATGCGGTCACCAAGTCCGGCACCAACGACTTCCGCGGCGTGGTGTTCGGCTACGCGGCCAGCAACAAGCTGACGTCGAAAGACTTCTTCGTCAAGCAAGGGGGCCTGCCGAAGCCCAGGACCACCAAGCGTGAGTGGGGCGGAGTCGTCGGCGGCCCGATCGTCAAGAACAAGGCACACTTCTTCTTCAGTCTCGAGCGGCAGGTCGACAATCCCAACCGGTCACGGGTGTTTCCGACGCGGCCGGAGTACGACTTCTCGGTGGTGGAGAAGCGCTCCGACTGGAACACGTTGATCCGCTTCGACCACCAGCTCACGGGCAACCACACGTGGGCGATCCGGTGGCTGCGCGAGACCGCGCCGCAGTTTCCGGTGGTGGGCACACGCCAGACCGTCGAGTCGTTCCAGGACGAGACCGACATCGACCAGACGGCGGTGTTCACGCTGACGAGCGTCCTGGGTAACTCGCGCGTGAACACGGTCCGGCTGGCCCGGACCTGGGAGCACTGGTGGCACGCCAACGAGTGCGCCCGCGCGCAGGGCGAAGAGGCGGTGCAGGACCAGTCGCTGTGTCCGCCGCAGCTCGACCAATTGAGCTTCCTGGGGCAGGCCAGCACCGAACTGCAAGGACCGTGGGACTCGAACTGGCAGATCGAGGACGACTTCTCCTGGTTCATCCCCGGCAAGCACGGCGACCACGAGCTGAAGGTCGGGGCCCGCTACAACTACACCGAGCTCAGGCGCGAGTCGCAGATCAACCGGAACGGCACGTTCCGCTTCAACACGGACCTGGCGTTCGACCCGACCAATCCCCGAACGTATCCGGAACGCCTCACCATTCGCGCGCCCGACACCTTCAAGGAGTTCATCGACAACCACACGGTGGAGCTCTTCGCGCAGGACAAGTGGCGGGTGGGCCGCAACACGTTCAGCCTCGGCCTCCGCTACGATCTCGAAGTGATCCCGCTCGACAACACCGACAATCCCCTGTTCGGGAGCGGCGCGGACTATCCCGTGGACAAGAACAACATCGCGCCTCGGGTCGGGTTCACCCGCGCCCTCGACGAGCAGAACCGGTCCGTGGTTCGCGCCGGCTACGGCATCTTCTACAACCGCACGATTCTCGGGGCCATCGACGACGTCCTCGAGTTCTCGAAGTTCACCTCGTCGGCCGTCGTCCAGTTCCCCAACGATGCCGCCGACCCGGGCCCGAGTCGCGGGCAGTTCCCAACGGATCCGTTCCTCGCCAACGGCCCGTTCATCAACACGGCGCTGCTCCATTCGCTGTACCCGCCGGGCACGCTGGTCCGGAACCGTGGTGTGGTGATTTTCGATTCGCCCAATCGCCAGACACCCTACGCCCACCAGCTGACCGTGGGCTACACGCGTCAGATCGGCGCCTCGATGGCCGTCAGCGCCGACTACGTGCACTCGGCCAATCGCGACTTGTTCCTGGCGCGCAATCTCAACCCGATGCTGCGGGCGAACACCTCGCGCACCGGGCCCATCACCAGGCTGGACGCCTTCGGCGTGCTGGGTGAACCCTACAGCCAGCAGGTGTGGGTGATGGAGAACACCGGCGAAAACAACTACGACGCGCTCAACCTGCAGCTCGAGAAGCGGATGGCGAACAACTGGTCCGGGCGCGTTTCGTACTCGCTGGGCTACTCGCGCGGAACCGCAGAGAACCAGGCCGACAAGAACCTCTTCCAAACCCAGACCGACTTGAAGCTCGACGAGTGGTACGCCCCGAGCCAGGTCGATCGCCGCCACATTCTGGCCCTGAGCGGCCAGGTGGACATCCCGAAGACGCTGGGGGCCACCGTCTCGGCCACCCTGCGCTACATGACCGGCGCGCCGTTCACGATCCACGACACCAGCATCGATGCGAATCAGAACGGCGAGCTGTTCGACCCGCTGCCGGCCGACACCTACAGCGGCAGCGCCCTGAACGCGCTGACCGACGTGGTCAGCGAGGGCGGCCGCAACGGCGCGTATGGCCCCGACTACTTCCAGCTCGACATCCGCGCTGGCTGGCACGTGCGGACCCGGGGGAGCCAGGCCTTGAACATCTTCCTGGACATCTTCAACGTGACCAACCGCGCCAACTTCGACAACCCGTCTGGCGACCGGCGCATCCCGGCAACGTTCCTGGTTCTCACCAATCTGCGCGGCGGCGGCGGCTTCCCGCGCCAGGCGCAGTTGGGCGTTCGTTACCAGTTCTGATCAGCGTGATTGGGGTTGGGGACCAGGTGGTCTTTCAAGACCTACCTGGCCCCCAATCTCTCCATCCCGGACCTATTCCTCCGTCATGAACGGATAGCCGTGTTCGGTGGGCGGCGAGAACGTCTCCTTGATGGTCCGCGCCGATACCCACCGGAGCAAATTCATCTTCGAGCCGGCCTTGTCGTTGGTGCCGCTGCCGCGGGCGCCGCCAAACGGCTGCTGCCCCACGACCGCTCCCGTGGGCTTATCGTTGATGTAGAAATTGCCGGCGGCGTGACGCAAGACGGACGTCGCCTCTCGGACGGCCGCGCGGTCGCGCGCGAAGATCGACCCGGTGAGCGCGTACGGGGACGTGCGGTCCACCACATCAAGGGTCTCGCGGAACTTCGCGTCGTCGTAGGCGTGCACGGTGAGCACGGGGCCGAAAATCTCCTCGCACAGCAGGCGATAGCCCGGATCCGCCGTCTCGACCAGCGTCGGCTCGATGAAGTATCCCTCGCTGCCGTGACAACCGCCGCCCTGGACGACCCGGGCGTTCTTCCTGGCGTCCTCGACGTAGCCGCTGATCTTGGTGAACGCCTTCTGGTCGATGACCGCGCCCAGGAAGTTACGGAAATCGCGGACGTCACCCATCTTCATGTCCTTCATCATGGCGACCATACGATCGCGCACGTCGGCCCACTGCGATTTCGGCACGTACATCCGGCTGGCCGCCGAGCACTTCTGGCCCTGGAACTCGAAGGCGCCCCGGACGGCGGCCACCGCCACCTCCTGCGGATCGGCCGACGGGTGCATGACGATGAAGTCCTTGCCGCCGGTTTCACCCACCATGCGCGGGTAGCTGCGGTAGCGGCCCAGGTTCTGTCCGACCCGCTGCCACATGCCGTTGAACACGGCCGTGCTGCCGGTGAAGTGCACGCCGCCCAGCTCGGGATGGTCCAGCACCGCGTTCGAGATGGCGACCGGGTCGCCGGGGACGAAGTTGATGACGCCCGGCGGCAGGCCTGCCGCCTCGAGCAGCTTGTAGGTGTAGTAGTTGGCGAGAACGGCCGTGGCCGCCGGCTTCCAGACGACGGTACAGCCCATCAGAGCCGGGGCGCCCGGCAGGTTGCCGCCAATCGCCGTGAAGTTGAAGGGCGTGACGGCGTACACGAAACCCTCGAGCGGCCGGTACTCCATCTGGTTCCAGAACCCGTGCGAGCTGGTGGGCTGCTCCGCCATCAACTCCTGGGCGAAGTACGGGTTGAAGCGCCAGAAATCCACCAGCTCGGACGCCGCGTCGATCTCGGCCTGGAACGCCGTCTTCGACTGGCCGAGCATGGTGGCGGCATTGAGCGTCTGCCGCCAAGTGGTCGCCAGCAGTTCCGCGGCCCGGAGAAACACGGCCGCACGGTCCTCGAACGACCAGCTCGCCCACTCGCGCCGGGCCTCGAGCGCCGCGGCCACCGCCTGCTGCACCAGCTCCGGCGTGGCCTTGTGCCACTTCGCCAGCACGTGCCCGTGCTTGTGGGGCATGACGGCCGTGCCGGTCAAGCCGGTGCGATATTCGCGGCCGCCGATGATGACGGGGATATCGATGACCTCGGCTGCCATGGCCGACAGCCGGGCCTTGAGTTCGGCACGCTCGGGCGATCCCGGGCGATAGGACAGATTCGGGTCGTTCTGCGGCACCGGAACACGCCGCCGGGCGGCAAGGGCGTCAGACATGGCTACCTCTCTCACGATTCACGGTATTGCGGCACTCGGACGGCGGCACGGCTCCAGACACGTGCCCGACTCGGCATGCGGCACCTCCGGCACGCCGCACCTCCCCTACGCCCTCGCCCCCTCGATCTCCACCTTGATGTGGCGCCACCGCCCCTGCCGGAAGCGGAGGACGGTGAGCGCTGCCCGCGTGAAGTGACCCAGCACGATGGCCAGCCAGATGTCGGGCGCCAGCAGGGGCCGCATCGACTGGATCGTCAGGCACATGCCGATGGGGACGAGAATCTGGGAGGCCAGGGTGATGTAGAGCGGGCTGCGGGTGTCGCCGGTACCCTGGAGACCTCCCGTATAGGTGAGGGCCACGGTGATGAAGAAGCCCGAGACGGCGAGATACTGCAGGAGTTGCTCGCCCACGCGCGCCACTTCGGCCTCGGTCGCGCCGAAGAGGCGCAGCAGGAAGTGCGGGGCGATGACGAAGGCGAGTCCGACCGCCGCCGCCACCCACAAGCCGATGCGGGACGCGACGTGTACGCCCTGAATGGCACGCTCGGGATGCGAGGCGCCCAGGTTCTGCCCGGCCACCGTCGCCGCCGCGCCCATCAGGCCCACCGACGTCCAGGTGATGAGCGAGAAGAGTTCGGTGTACCCGATCGCAAACGCGGCCTGGGCGGCCGCGCTGTGCTCGAGGCTGCCGATGAAGCGCAGCAGCATGATCCCGGCCATGTTCATCGCGATTCCCTGCACGCCGGTCGGCAGCCCGAAGCGGAACAGGGACTTGATGACCACCCAGTCGGGCCGGAAGTCCATGTGGCGCGAGAAGCGCACCACCAGCTTCCCCTTGAAGAAGAGATACAGCGCCACGGCGCTGACGATCCCCGACGAGGTCACGGTGCCCATGGCTGAACCGGTCGTCCCGAACCTGGGAATGAGGATGAGGTTCAGGACCAGGTTCAGCGCCGTCATCATCACGCCCAGCCGGAGCGGCGTCTTCGCGTCGCCGGCCGCACGGAGCGCCGAGCTGAGCATGAAGAACAGCATCATGCCGATGGAGAACACGAAGTTGATGCGGAGGAACGGCAGCGCCTGGGCTTTCACCTCGGGCGCCGGGTTCACCAAATCGAGCAGGTACGGGGCCGCGAAGTAGCCGAAGGGCGCCATCAACGCGAACATGGCCACGGCGGTCAGAAACGCCTGGTAGACCGTGCGGTTCACCTTGTCGGGCTCGCCCTGTCCGGCGAAGCGCGCCACCAGCACGGCCTGCCCGGTGAAGAGCGAGGCCATGAAGACGATCACGACCAGGAAAATCTGCCAGCTGATGCCGATGGCGGCGTTGGCGGTGTACCCGATGAGGTTGCCGACCAGGATGTGATCCACCACGCCCTGCAGGCCTGCCACCACGTTCTGGAGCATGGTGGGCCACGCGAGTTTCCAGACGGCGGGGCCGATGGGACCTTCGATGATGGAACGGTCGTACGGAGTGTGCGCCTTCTGTGCTGCCTGCGCCGCGTCGGCCATAAGGGGAGGGCTGAGCTTGAATCAGGACCGGACTTGCGATTCTACCGCACCCGCCCGGGCCGCCAGGGCGACGGCCCGCGGATGCGGGACGGCGCGATGTCTCGGGGTGCGTGTCGCGCTCCCGCCACTACACGTCGATCTCGCCCGCCTCCTCGGCCCGGTCCATGATGAAGCGGAAGCGCGCCGAGGCGTCCTTGCCCATGAGCTCGTTGATGACGCGGTCGGTGATGAGTTGATCGGCCACCTGCACCTTCAGCAGGCGGCGCGTGCGCGGGTTGAGCGTGGTTTCCCACAGCACCTTCGGCATCATCTCGCCCAGGCCCTTGAAGCGCGTGATTTCAGGTGTCGAACGGCCCGCGCGCTGCTTGATGATCTGGTCCCGCTGGGCATCGTCCAGCGCCCAGAACGTGTCCTTGCCGATGTCGATGCGGTACAGCGGCGGCTGGGCCAGGAATACCTTGCCGGCCTGGATGAGCTGCGGCAGATGCCGGAAGAAGAACGTCAGCAGCAGGGTCGAGATGTGATGACCGTCCGAGTCGGCGTCGGCCAGCAGGATGATGCGGCCGTAGCGCAGCCGCCCGATGTCGAAGCCCCTGCCCACGCCGCACCCGAGCGCCGTCACCAGGTCGTTCAGCTCCTTGTTCTCGAGCACCTTGGCCGTCGAGACGCCCTCGGTGTTGAGCACTTTGCCGCGCAGGGGAAGAATGGCCTGGCGCGCGCGGTCGCGGCCCTGCTTGGCCGACCCGCCGGCCGAGTCACCCTCCACGATGAAGAGTTCGCTCGTCAGCGAACCCGGATGCGTGCAGTCGGCGAGCTTGCCCGGCAGCGTGGCCCGCCCCGAGGTGGGGCCCTTGCGCACCACCTCCTGCTGGGCGGCGCGGCTGGCCTCGCGCGCGCGGGCGGCGAGGATGATGCGAGCGACAATCGCCTCGGCAATCGACTGGTTGTTGTTCAGCCAGTGCTCCAGCGCCGGCCGGACCAGGCCGTCCACCGCCGAGTGCACCTCGGGATTGTTCAGACGGTCCTTGGTCTGGCCCTGGAACTGAGGCTCCTGGAGAAAAATCGAGAGAATACCGGTCATCCCCTCGCGGATGTCGTCGGAGGTGAGCGTCACGCCCTTCGGCGACAGGTTGTGCGTCTCGATGTAGTTGCGAACGGCCTTGCCAATGCCCGCGCGCAGGCCGTTCTCGTGGGTGCCACCCGAGGCGGTGGGAATGCCGTTGACGTAGCTGCGCACGTGCTCGTCGGTGGACTCGGTCCACTGCAGGACGAGCTCGAGCTTGACGCCGTTTTCTTTCTGCACCGCGAAGGGCACGTCGTGCACGGGCCGGGCCTGCCGGTCGGCCACGACCTTTTTCAGGTAGTCCAGCAGCCCGTCGGTGTGCTGATAAAGGTCCTTGCGGTCCGCGACCTCGTCTTCGAAGGTGACCTTGACACCGCGGTGCAGGTAGCTGGCCACCTCGAGGCGCTCGCGAATCGTCTGCGCGTCGAACTCCACCTTCGGGAAGACGGTCGGATCGGGCCTGAAGAACACGGTGGTGCCGCTGCCGCGCGCCGCCCCCACCTTCCTGATCGCGCCGGTCGGCCGGCCCTGCCTGAAGCTCATCTCCCACTGGGCGCCGTCGCGCCGCACGGTGGCCGTCAACTCGCGAGACAGAGCATTGACGACGCTGGCACCGACGCCGTGGAGGCCGCCAGCCGTCTTGTAGCTGCCCGACTCGAACTTGCCGCCCGCGTGGAGCACCGTGAAGATCACTTCGAGGGCGCTCTTCTTCGTCTTCGGGTGCAGGTCCACCGGGATGCCGCGGCCGTCGTCTTCGATCGTGATGGACGAGGCGTCCTGGTGGAGCGTGACGCGGATGTTGGACGCATAGCCGTTCATGGCCTCGTCGATGGCGTTGTCGAGCACCTCCCACACCAGGTGGTGCAGGCCGGCGCTGCCGACGCCGCCGATGTACATGCCGGGGCGCTTGCGGACGGGCTCGAGGCCTTCGAGAACGGTGATGTCTTTGGCGGTGTACGACGTGGACAAGGTGAGAGGAATTGTAGAGGAAAGGCGAGGGTGGGTGCGGCGAGCCCGAATCGGTGGTCAGCCGTGCACGACGGTTCCTCGTGGCTCATCCCAGCGCCAGATGGCGCCGCCAGGCTGCACGCCTGATGCCTCCGACACCAGATGCACTCCGCCCAGCCACCGATCGATACCGTTGAGCGCGATGTGATCGGCCTCGCCGGCCGCCACCCGCGCGCCGGTGTCGGTCAGGGAGAGCCGCGGAGCGTCCTCGTCGTCGCGCCACCAGTCGGGATGGTGCAGGTCCGCGGGCCGGCGGCCCTCGACCCGGAGCAGCGGATGCGGCGACACCAGCAGCGGCCGGACGTGCCACCACCACGCCACGTCACCCATGAACACGGCGTCCTCGACCTCGTGGTTCGCCGCGCGAAACACGTCGCGCACCGGCCGCGACCCGTGCGCCACCGCCGCCAGCGTCTGCGCCTGGGATCGGGAGAGCCCCGTGCGCACCGAGGGAAACTGCTGCAGGTGGCGCCGCATCGCCCGCGACAGTGAGGACCACGCACCAGGGTGGTCGAACCGGCAGAGCGACGACGGATCGGACGCGCGGAACAGACGCCAGGCCTCAGCCGCCGCCGACCATCGCGACTCGCCCAGTCCCTGCCGCGCCTGGAACCAGGCGTCGAGCTGCTCGTCCGACTGGGCGGCCAGGTAGTCGTCCGCCAGAATCGCGGTCACCCGGGCGGCGCCGTCTCCCAGGCCGGGCCGGATGGACCGGAGCAGGTCCAGGACCTGGAGGACGTGCAGTTGATCGTAGAGGTCGTGCTCGAACCAGAGCACGATCTCGTCGCCCGCGGCCGCGTCGAGCAAGGCGCGGTCGCGCGCGGCCAGGCCTGTCTCGATCTCCTCGATGTCTCTCCAGTTGATGGCCAGAAACTCCGCCCGCCGGTGCCGCAGGACCTCGTCGGACACGCCGCCGGGCACCGGGCCCTCGTGCAGCACGTCATCCCAGGGGACGATGCGGCCCGGCAGGCCGAGATCGTGCAGGCGGGTGAGGACGACGGCACCGTTGGTGACGTGCAGCATCACGGATCAGTCAGCGGCAGTCGCGTCATGCTGCGGCGGGTGCAGGTGGACGCCCGCGCTCGGATATGTCGCGGACGTGTACTGACGCCGATCAAGCCGGCTGCACCTTCTTGCGCCGGGTGGACGGCCGCTTGGCGGCGCCGGCCGTCTTCCGTGCCGCGGTCTTCCGCGTGCGGCGTGGCCTGGCCGCCGGCGCGTCTGACGGCTGCGCCTCGACCGGCTGAGCGTCGTCGGGCTGGGTGTCGTCCTCGTCTGAGGCGTCCTCTTCGACCCGGGCCGCGGCAGCCTGACGCCCGCCCCGGCCTCCGATGGCTTCGCGCGTCACGTCGGCCGCGCCGCCCACCCGATTGCCGATGTCGTCGTCGAGCAGTTCGTCCGGCACCGCCCGGGGCGGCGGCATTTCGTCTGGCATCCCGGGACCCTCTCCGGATCCGTCCGCCGTCATCGGCTGTCCACCGGCCATGACCGACCAGCCCAGCGGGACCGACCCTCGGGGTCCGCCGGTGGCGGCGAACACGCGCAGGCCGCCCTGGCGATCGCGCTCGAGCTTGAGCAAGCCGTCCTTCTGACAGGCGCGCATCAGCTCGGCAATCGAGCCGTACTTGCGCTCGTCGAACGACGGGGCGGCCGCGCGGAGAAACTGCTTGAACTGGCGCGGATACATGGGCCAGCGGGGTGGCGTGGCGGCCTCGGCCAGGGCGCGACGCACGAGGGCCACACCTTCGCCCAGCGAGGCCGCGTCGGCGATATCGCGACGGCCCTGTCCGCCGGGGACGCCGTCCGGGCGCTCGGCGCTACCGGACGCGGCATCCTCGTCGGCGCCACTGGCACCGGCCGGCTCGGCCACCTCCGGCGCGCCATCGTCGGCGTCCGGGGCGACATGGGCGGCCGTCTCGGCGGAGGGCGCCGCCTCTGGCCCGTCCACGAGCTCCACGAGCGTGCTGCGCCCCTGATGCCGCAGCGTGACGATGCCGTGCTCGGCGAGCTTGTCGGCGAACTCACGGAAGCTCCCGCAGCCGTAGGTGCGCTCCGAGAACGACGAGTCCAGCTGGAGCAGCGTGCTCTTGAGGAGGCCCAGCTGCGGCGTGACCTCGCGATCGACCAGCAGCTTGAGGGCACGCTTGACGAGCGGCATGGAGCCTTCGATGGGCTGGGCGCTCATGGCCACGCGCGGCCGATCGCCACGCTCGGGCCGGTGCCCCCGCCGATCGGGCACGATGTTCTCGTACGCGATGAACTCCGTGCAGTTCTTTTGCATCACCTGGCTGGTGAAGGCGCGGCCACCGACGACGAACACCTTGCGGTCGTACTGCTTCAGCTTTTCGACCAGGGTGATGAAGTCGCTGTCGCCGCCGACAATGACGAAGGCATTGATATGGTCGTGCGTGAAGGCCATCTCCAGCGCGTCGAGCGCGAGGTTGATGTCGGCGCCGTTCTTGTCGCCGCCGGGCGTCATCACGCGCTGCACGAGCCGCACGGCGTGGTTCGACATCGCCCGGCCGTAGTCGCCCGAGCGCTTCCAGTCGCCGTAGGCGACCTTGGTGACGACCTCACCGCGTTCCTTGACGGCCTCGAGCACCGCGCCGATGTCGAACTGCAGGCCGAGGGTGGTCTTCACCCCGATCTCGACGTTGTCGAAATCGATGAAGACCGCAATCTTGAGTTTCTGATCAGACATTAG
>Ga0073904_10000878_pt1 | contig 22125 bp, 19 predicted proteins | sample KloWWTrecipitate_FD_66668 | JGI IMG/M metagenome (GOLD analysis project Ga0073904, IMG submission 66668) | Active sludge microbial communities from Klosterneuburg, Austria, studying microevolution and ecology of nitrifiers - Klosterneuburg... | ecosystem: Engineered > WWTP > Aerobic digester >... | reverse complement strand
CACGGGGGCGTGGTGGGGAGTATCGCAGCGCGTTGGTAGGCGGGGATAAGTCTGCGCTTGGGGCAGCCCCCTCCACCATGCTTCGCATGGTTCCCCTCCCCCGCTGCTCGGGAGAGGAGTCCTGACTGCATTAGCCGGCTCTTAGGAGGGGCAGGGCGAGGTCTTTGCGGAAGAGGTAGAGGAGGATGCGGAGGGCTTGGCCGTCTGCACCTGACAGGCCCGGGTTGCGGTCGAGGGCGGTGCGGGCGTCGTCGTGGGCCCAGTCGAGCAGGTGCCGGTGCACGTCGGGGACGGCGAGTCGGTAGCCGGGCATGCCGGACTGGCGGGTGCCGAGTAGGTCGCCCTGGCCGCGCAGTTCGAGATCCATTTCGGCGATGACGAAGCCGTCGTCGGTGGACTTGATGGTGTCGAGGCGGGCCTGCGCGGTTTCGCTGAGCGGGTCCTTGTAGAGCAGCAGGCAGGCCGAGCGGGCGGAGCCGCGACCGACGCGGCCGCGCAGCTGGTGGAGCTGGGCGAGGCCGAAGCGCTCGGCGTGCTCGATGATCATGATCGAGGCGGCGGGGACGTCGACGCCGACTTCGATGACGGTGGTGGCGACGAGGAGTTTTGCGTCGCCGGCGATGAAGCGGTCCATCTCGGCCGCCTTCTTCGCGGCCGGTTGCTGGCCGTGGACGAGGGCGACGTCGTTGCCGAACACCTTGCGCAGTTCCGCCGCGCGGTCCTCGGCGGACATGACTTCGAGGTTTTCCGACTCTTCGACCAGCGGGCAGACCCAGAAGGCCTGCGCGCCTTCCTCGATGCGCGCCTTCAGGCGCTGGATGACGCGGGCGTATTCGCTCATGGCGAGGACGGCAGTATCGATCGGCTGCCGGCCTTTGGGCTTTTCGCGCAGGATCGAGACGGCCATGTCGCCGAAGTGGGTAAGGACCAGCGTGCGCGGGATCGGCGTCGCGGTCATCACGAGCAGGTCGGTGTGGCTGCCCTTTTCGCTGAGCGCGAGGCGCTGGTGGACGCCGAAGCGGTGCTGTTCGTCGACGACGGTGAGGCCGAGATTGTGGAACTCGACGCCGGACTGGAACAGCGCGTGGGTGCCCACTGCGATGCTGCTTTCGCCCGAGGCGAGGCGGGCCAGCGCGGCGCGGCGATCGGCGGCGGGCATCTTGCCGGTGAGCAGTTCGATGCCGATGCCGGCGGTGACACAGATCGGCGCGAGGGTGCGGTAATGCTGGGTGGCGAGGAGTTCGGTCGGCGCCATCAGGGTTGATTGCGCGCCGCTTTCGGCGACGGCGGCCATGGCCATCAGCGCGACGACGGTCTTGCCGGAGCCCACGTCGCCCTGCAGCAGGCGCGACATGCGGTCGGGCGAAGCGAGATCGGTGCGGATGTCGCCGATGGCGGCGCCCTGGCCGGCGGTGAGCGCGAAGGGCAGGGCGGCTTCGACGCGGGCGGTGATCTCGCCGGTGAAGGTGCGGGCAATGCCGCGGGCGCCGGTGGTCGATTGGCGGACGATCATCAGCGCCAGCTGGCCGGCGAGATATTCGTCATAGGCGAGGCGCATCCGGGCCGGGCCCCACAGCTCGGCATCCTCCGGGGTTTCCGGGGCGTGGGCGGCGCTCATGGCGGCGTGGAAACCGCCCCACTTGAACTGCGTGCGTCGTTCTTCGGCGATCCAGTCGGGGAGATCGGGGAGGAGGTCGAGCACCTGCCGGCTGAGCTTGACCAATGCGCGCGAGGAGAGGCCATGGGTGAGCGGATAGACCGGCTCGACCAGCGGCATGTCCTCGAATTCGGAGGGCGTGACGATGAAGTCGGGGTGGGTGATCTGCTTGGTGCCCTGGAAGAACCCGATGGTGCCGGAGACGTAGCGGGTTTCGCCGACAGGCAGCGCCTTTTCCACCCAGTTGCCCTTCACGTGGAAGAACACGAGATCGAGTTCGCCGGTCTCGTCGTGGGTGCGGACGCGATAGGGCAGGTGCTTCTTGCCGGGGGGCGCAGGGACGTGGCGGTCGACGTGGATTTTCAGCGTCGCGATGTTGTTGTGGAAGGCGTTGGCGACGCCCTCCATGCGGCGGCGGTCGATGACGCCGGAGGGCATGTGCATGAGCACGTCGAGCGCAATGGCATCCTGTCCCTCGGGGGCCTGGAAGAAGCGGTCGAACAGCGCGCCCATCTGCGGACCCACGCCCTTGATGGAGCGGAGCGAACGGAACAGCGGGTCGAGGATCGTCGGGCGGGCCATGGCGTAGTCATACAAGATCGGTGGGCGAGCGGAAGTATCCGGTGGCGCGGTGCCCCGGTGCGGGATGGTACGGCCCCCGGGACGCCAACGCCCCTGAGTGATAAATAGTGAGACGCAGGCGTCCCGGGGCGACCGGATTTCTTGCGAGCGGAGCGAAACCGGGGGCCCATACCCCGCGCTCCGTCCGGCACGCACAGGGCCGACCACGACTGGCCACCCCTCCGACCTGTCCACCCGCAGACGTTCGTCGCGACTCCGTACCGCGCGGGTGTGATGGGGGGAGTATGCGGGGGGCTGTGGGGGTGGGGATAAGATTTTTTACGGGTGGGCGAGGGGTGCCCGTTCCTCGTGGTTGGCGAGATGCCTTCCCATCCACGGCGTCATTCCGGCGTAGGCGGGAATCCAGGGCGCCGCGCTTTCGGCTGGATTCGATCTGTCGACCCCATCTGCGGTGATGGACCGGTTGGGGCTGGTCGGGGGGAGTGTTTCGAGCAGTGGATACCGGCGTTCGCCGGTTTGACGGCGGTGGGGTGGAGACATGCGGGCTTAGCCCCCCTCCCTGGCTCTGCTACGTCGCTGCGCGACGAGCGGCGCTACCCTCCCCGCGATGGGGGAGGGTGAAGAAGGGGTGCATGACAAGCTGGGGGGAAGGGGGTAAAGAGGCCGCTTACATTGGTGAGACGACCCGCTCATGGCCCCTGAAAAAGCTGCCGGTGAAGACCTGTCTATGCGCCGCCGCCGGTTGAAGTACCGCGCTGCTCATCGGGGGACGCGTGAACTCGATATGCTGATCGGCGTGTTTGCCGAGGCCAAGGCCGATGTGATGGATGCGGGGGAACTCGACCGGCTTGAGCGGCTTCTCGATGAGGGGGAGACCGAGTTGCAGGCGTGGCTGCTGGGGCAGGAAGTGCCGCCACCGGATGTCGACCGCGACCTGCTCGAGCGCATCATTGCCCACAAGATTTCGATAACGACACGATGACCGATATCCGCGCTGACCGCACCATTTCCAATGTGCCCGATGGCATGCAGCCGGTTGTGCTGGCGCGGCTGGTCGAGGAACGGCTGAAGGCCGATCCGGCGGCCAAGGTCGGGGCGGTGTTCGTCGCGCGCGACGGGCGGCGGTTGCAGCGGATGGCGGAGATCCTGGCGCAGTTGATGCCGGGGCATACGATCCTGACACTGCCGGCGTGGGACTGCCTGCCGTATGACCGCGTGTCGCCGAACGGCGTTACCATTTCAGCGCGCATGACGACGCTCGCGGCGCTGACGGATGAGGCGACGAAGGGCGCGATCGTGCTCACCGCGGTCAACGCGCTGGTGCAGAAGCTGCCGCCGCGCGATGTGGTGGCGGGCATGTCGTTCGCGGCGAAAGCGGGGCTGGTGGTCGACAGCAACAGGCTGATCGAATGGGCCGCGGGGAACGGGTATCTGCGGGTGCCGACAGTGCGTGAGCCGGGCGAATATGCGGTGCGCGGCGGGCTGATCGATCTTTACCCGGCGGGCATGGAGACGCCGTACCGGTTCGACTTCTTCGGGCGGCAGCTCGAAAGCATCCGCACCTTCGATGCGGAGACGCAGCGGACCATCGGCAACGTCAAGCAGATCGCGCTGGCGCCGATGAGCGAGGTGCTGCTGAGCGAAGAGGGCATCAAGCGGTTCCGCCGCAACTATACCGCGACGTTCGGCGGTGCGACGGTGGATGATCCGCTGTATGCGGCGGTGAGCGCCGGGCAGCGCTTCGCGGGTGTCGAGCACTGGCTGCCGTTCTTCTATGACGAGATGAATCGGCTGGCTGACTATGTCGGCGGCGCGCCGTTCATTTTCGACGACCAGGCGCGAGAGGCCTTTGCCGAGCGGCAGGGGCAGATCAAGGACTATCACCAAGCGCGCGAAGAGGCGCGGACGCAGAAGGGCGCCGGGGGCGCGCCGTACAAGCCGATCGAACCGGGCCTGCTCTACGAGATCGACACGCCGCAGCCCTATAAGCTCGCGGCGGACGCGGAGGTGATCCAGCTGTCGCCGTTCGTCTCGCCGGACGAGACACGCGCCGTAGATGCGGGCGGGCGGCTGGCGCACAATTTTGCGGCCGAACGGCAGGCGACGGACGTCAACCTGTTCACCGCCGTTACCGAGGTGCTGGCGAAGGAACGCAAGGCCGGGCGGCGGACCATCATCGCGTGCTGGAGCGAAGGCTCGCGCGATCGCATGGCGCAGGTGCTGAAGGACCACGGGCTCGAACATCCGCGCATGGCGGAGAACTGGCGCGACGCGGAAACAACCTCGCCCAACGCCACGTCGCTGATCGTGCTCGGGCTCGAAAGCGGCTTTTCGACGAGCGGACTGTTCGTGCTCTCCGAGCAGGACATTCTGGGCGAACGGCTGCTGCGGCCGCAGCGGCGGAAGAAAGCATCGGACGCGCTGACCGAGGCCGCGGGCCTCGCGGCGGGCGATTTGGTCGTCCATGTCGATCACGGCATCGGCCGGTTCCTCGGGCTGAAGACCATCGAGGCGGGCGGGGCGCCGCATGACTGCGTCGAGATCCAGTACGCGGGCGATACGAAACTCTACCTGCCGGTCGAGAATATCGAGCTGTTGTCGCGCTACGGCGCCGACGCAGTGGTCGAACTCGACAAGCTCGGCGGCGTCGCCTGGCAGGCGAAGAAGTCGAAACTCAAAAAGCGCATCCGCGACATGGCGGAGCAACTCATCAAGCTCGCGGCGCAGCGCCAGCTGGTGTCGGCCGAGCCGGTGGACCTGCCGCATGGTGTCTACGAGGAATTCGCGGCGCGCTTCCCCTATGACGAGACCGAGGATCAACTTGCGGCCATCGAGGCGGTGTTCGCCGACCTCATGGCCGGCAAGGTTATGGACCGGCTGGTGTGCGGCGACGTCGGCTTCGGCAAGACCGAAGTGGCGCTGCGCGCGGCGTTCGCCGTGGCCATGACGGGCCAGCAGGTGGCGGTCGTGGTGCCGACGACGCTCTTGTCGCGGCAGCACTTCAAGACCTTCAGGGAGCGCTTTGCCGGATTGCCGATCGTCGTGCGGCAGGCCTCGCGCCTCGTGCCGGCGAACGAACTCAAGCAGACCAAGCAGGACCTTGCCGACGGCAAGGTGGATATCGTCATCGGCACGCATGCGCTGCTGAGTAAGACCATCAAGTTCAAGCACCTCGGCCTGCTCGTCATCGACGAGGAGCAGCATTTTGGCGTGGCGCACAAGGAGCGGCTGAAGGAACTGCGCAACAACGTGCACGTGCTGACGCTGACGGCGACGCCGATCCCGCGCACGCTGCAACTGGCGCTGACCGGGGTTCGCGACCTGAGCCTCCTGGCGACGCCGCCGGTGGACCGTCTCGCGATCCGCACGTTCATCTCGCCGTTCGACCCGCTGTCGATCCGCGAGGCGCTGCTGCGCGAAAAGTATCGCGGCGGGCAGGCGTTCTACGTCGTGCCGCGGATCAAGGATCAGCCGGATATTGCGGAGTTCCTGCGCACGCAGGTGCCGGAAGTGTCGTTCATCACCGCCAATGGCCAGATGGCGCCGGGCGAACTCGACGACATCATGAACAACTTTTACGACGGCAAGTTCGACGTGCTGCTGGCGACGACGATCGTCGAGAGCGGGCTCGATATCCCCAACGCCAATACGCTGATCGTGCACCGGGCCGACAACTTTGGGCTGGCCCAGCTCTACCAGATCCGCGGCCGTATCGGGCGGGCGAAGCAGCGCGCCTATGCGCTGTTCACGACGCCGGTGGACCAGAAACTCACCGACACGGCGGAGCGGCGGCTCACGGTGCTGCAATCGCTCGAAAGCCTCGGTGCGGGGTTCCAGCTGGCGAGCCACGACCTCGATATCCGCGGCGCGGGCAACCTGCTCGGCGAGGAGCAGTCGGGCCATATCCGCGAGGTTGGGTTCGAGCTGTATCAGGCGATGCTGGAGGAAGCGGTGGCGGCGCTGCGCGGCGGCGACGTCGACTACGAGGACAAGGGCGAATGGAGCCCCTCGATCAACCTCGGCATGCCGGTGATGATTCCCGAGCACTACGTGCCGGACCTGCAATTGCGCATGCAGCTCTATCGCCGGCTGGGCGATCTCAGCGACGCACGGGAAATTGACGCGGCGGGCGCGGAGCTCATCGACCGGTTCGGGCCGCTGCCGCCCGAGGTGGAAGCGCTGCTCAAGGTCATCCTCGTCAAGGCGCTGTGCCGTACCGCCAATGTCGAGAAGATCGATGCCGGGCCGAAGGGCGCGGTTATCACCTTGCGCAACAACGAATTTCCCGACCCCGCGGGGCTTGTCCGCATGGTCGGCGACCCCAAGATGGCGGTGCGGATCAAGCCGGACCAGAAGCTGGTGTTCAGCCGCGATTGGCCGACACCGGAGGCCCGCCTCAAAGGAACAGCGGCAATTCTGAGCCGGATGGCCAAGCTCGCGGAGGGTAGTCGCGCGCTTGCCACAGTAGCGGGATAATACTTTGGAAAGCCGAAGTGGTCATGTTATTGCCGAAATCCGCCCGTTGAAGGGCCTGCAATGAAAGGCGGAAGAACCGCCTGTCGCTTTGGGGAATGCAAGGAACTTTGATGACCCTCAGGAACATTCTAGCCGCCGGTGTTGCGGTTGCCGCGCTGACGCTGCCCACCTGGGCGCTCGCCCAGCAGGCTCCGGCCGCTCCCGCTCCCGCCGCGCCGGCTGCTCCCGCCGCCCCTGCCGCTGGCGCGGCCGCACCGGCTGCTGGCGCTGCGGCTCCCACCACGCCCGCCGATCCTTCGAAGAACTGGCTCAAGGTCTGCAACCCGCTCGATGGCGGCAAGCAGGCGTGCATCATGCGTCAGATCGTGACGGTGCAGGGTCAGTTCCTCGGCTCGTTCCTGCTGCGCGACGATCCGGGCCAGGAGAGCCGCCTGCTCGCCGTGGCCGCGGTTCCGCTCGGGGTGCTGCTGCCGTTCGGCCTCACCTGGCAGATCGACGGCGGCAAGCCGATCCGCGTGCCGTTCATGCTGTGCGACCCGATGAGCTGCTCGACCCAGCTCGTCATCAACGAGGCTTATGTGAACAGCCTCAAGAAGGGCGGCACGCTGAAGCTGACCGCCAAGAACCGGCAGAATCAGGATCTCGTCATCGACATCACGCTGGCCGGGTTCACCTCCGCCTATGATGGCGCCGCGACGATGACCTTCGACCAGCTTGCCCAGCAGCAGTCCGGCGCCGGTGCGCTGGAAAAGGAACTGCAGGACCGCGCCGAAGAACTGCGTCAGCAGCTTCAGGGTGGCGCCGCAGCCCCCGGTGGCGCTGCCGCTCCGGCACCCGCCGCGCCGCAATAGGCTGCGGTTTCAGAATGGAATTGAGGGGCGCTCCGGCGCCCTTTTCTTTTGCCCTAGCGGTTGCCCATGCCGATGCCGAAGGCCTGACGGCGGAGCGCTGGCGCGAGCTTGAGCGCCCACAGGCCGGTGGCGCGCAGTGCCTGCGTGGGCAGCATACCGCTGAGGAGCGAGCGGAACAGCGCATCGACCATGCTGCCGGTGCGCGCAAGATCGGCGCTGCGGCGATGGCTGTACTCATCGCTGAGGCGGCTCGCCCAGCCGGGCCCGGTTGTGCGCGAAGCCAGCGACTCGGCCAGATCGGCCACGTCGCGCAACCCGAGATTGAGCCCCTGTGCGCCGATCGGCGGGAAGGCATGGGCCGCTTCGCCGACGAGGACGATGCCGTCGCGCCCGGCCTGTTCGACCCCGAGGGTCGAGAGCGGGAAGATGAAGGACGGTGTGACGAGGCGGATGTCGCCGAAGAGCCGTTGCGACTTCTCGAGGAAGGTGGCGCGCAGCCCGGCCTCGCCGGTCCCCTGCGCGGCCTTCAAGACATCGTGATCGTCGATCCAGACCAGGTTCGCCCGGTTGCCGCCGGCGGGGACGAGTGTCCACGGGCCCTGTGGGTAGTGGAACTCGACCGAGGCGCCGCCGAGCGGTCGTCCGAGTTCGAGATCGCAGACCAGAGCGGACTGAGTGAAGCGGTGTTCGCGCGCGACGAAACCGGCCGAGTCGCGGAGGAGCGACTTTTTGCCGTCGGCGGCGACGAGAAGCTGGGTGGTGAGGGTGCTGCCATCATTGAGGGTCAGCCTCCAGTCGCCGGAGGGCTCGCGCTGGATCGACGTCACCGTGGCCTCGCGGACGGCGAGGTTGGGGAGGGCCGTGCGTGCCGCTTCGAAGGCTTCGGTGAGCCGGACATTGGGCAGGTTCCAGCCGAAGGCCGGCATGTCGAACTCGGTTGCGTCGAACAGGGTCTCGGGCGCCCGGATCAGGCGGCCGGTGGCGTCGATGATGCGAATCTGGGTCAGCGGGTGGCCGATGCTCGCGGGATCATCGAGGAGGCCGGCGGACTTCAGGTAATCGACACTCGGCAGCATCAGCGCAGAGGTGCGGCGGTCGGGCGGTCCCTTGGGCGCGAGGTGGAGGGTGTCCAGCCCGGCGCGGGCGACGGCAACCGCGGCCGCAAGGCCGGTGAGGCCGCCGCCGACGACGACGGCGCCCGGCGCGCTCATCGCGCAACCGCCAGCCGCTTGTCGTGGCCGCTGGGCATGATGACCGCGCCGGCATAGGAGCCGGCGAACAGCGCCGCGAGGTAGACTAGCAGGTTGTCTGGCCAGAAGGCGATCAGCGAAATGGCGGGGCCCGGGCAAATCCCGGCCATGCCCCAGCCAACGCCGAACAGCGCGGCGCCAGCGACCAGCCTGGTGTCGATGCGGCGGAATTCGGGGTCGTGGAACTGCACGTCGAACAGCGGTGCTGTGCGGAGGCGCGCAAGTCGCACGGCGATGAACATCACCACCACGCCGCCGCCCATGACGAACGCGAGGCTGGGGTCCCACCCACCCGCGGGGATGGCGCCGAAATCGAGGAAGTGCAGCACCTTCATCGGATCGATCATCTGCGAGACGTAGAGGCCGGCCCCGAAGAGCAGGCCGGAGACAGCGGCGGTCAGCAGGTACTTTATCTCGCGGCTCATCAGACGATCCCCGTCACGGCTACGGTCAGCACAGCGAAGGCGAAGAACACGGCGACCGCGACAGCCGAGCGCAGCGACAGACGCGCCAGCCCGCAGATGCCGTGTCCGGAGGTGCAGCCGTTGCCGATCTTGGTGCCAAAGCCGGTGAGGAGCCCGGCGATCACCAGCCAGATGGGCGTGCTGATGCCCCAGGCCGCGGGTGCTTCGACGAGTTTCGCCGGAGCGCCGCCGGGGCCGCCAACGCCGAGGCCCGGGACGATCCATGCAGCAAGCCCCGCTCCCGCCACGAGGGCAACGAGGAAGACCAGCCGCCAGAGCACCGTGCGGGCAGGGGGGAGCAACTGCCCGAAAATACCCGAAATGCCGGCGATGCGACCGTTGCCGATCCACAGCACGGCGGCCGCGAGGCCGATCAGCACGCCGCCGGTCAGTGCGGGAATGGGAGTGAAGTTCTCCATGGGGGTTCCTTGCAGTCAGCCAGACCGCTAGGCTAGCATTTTCAATGTTTTCGCGGCCAGACTTGCAACGACGCATTTGTGCTAGCCGACCGGCCCGCGATGAAAAACCACACCCCCGGGAAATCGGGGGCCTGCCACTTTCAACTGACGCCCCTCGACCCTAAGTTCGAGCACTCATAGATGCCCCTCTCATTTTGATCGACCGGAGTAGCCGATGCTTGAACTGTTGTACGACCCCAACATCTGGGCCGCCTTCGCGACCCTGACGGTGATGGAAATCGTCCTGGGGGTGGACAACATCGTCTTCATCTCGGTTCTGGTCAGCAGGTTGCCCAAGGAGCAGGCGGACCGCGCCCGCAAGCTGGGCCTCGCACTGGCGCTCGTCTTCCGCATCCTGCTGCTGCTGGTGCTCTCGTGGATCATCGCGCTCGACACCACGCTGTTCACTGCCTTCGGCCACGGCTTCTCGTGGAAGGACCTGATCCTGATCGGCGGCGGCGGGTTCCTGCTCTACAAGGCGACGCACGAGATGCACGCCGCCATCGAAGAGCCGCATGACGCCGAGGACAACCTGGGCAAGCAGTCGCAGCAGGTGTTCAGCGCCATCATCGCGCAGATCATCGTCATCGACATGGTGTTCTCGGTCGACTCGATCATTACCGCGGTCGGCATGGCCGACCACGTGGAGGTGATGATCGCGGCGGTGATCGTGGCCGTCGGCGTGATGTTCATAGCGTCCGGTCCGATCGCCGACTTCGTCGCCAAGCACCCGACGACCAAGATGCTGGCGCTGGCCTTCCTGCTGCTGATCGGCGTGTCGCTGGTGGCGGATGGTCTCGGGTTCCACATTCCCAAGGGCTACATCTACTCGGCGATGGCCTTCTCGGTGGGCGTCGAGGCGATCAACATCCTCGCCAAGGGACGCAAGGCATCACGCGCCAGCACGCTGCACGGCACGCTGCCGACCGCGAGGGTCTCGACCGGCTCAATGGCGGCCGGCGCCGCCGGTGCGCCGGATATCGCCAAATCGAAGCCCAAGGCCACGACGGCCAGCCGAGCCCAGGCCCGCCCCAAGTCAGCCCCGAGGAAAAAGTGAGCCGCGCGATCGTCGTCCACGAATTCGGGGGGCCCGAAGTCCTGAAGCTTGAGGAGCGCCAGGTTGGCGCTCCCGGGCCGGGGGAAATCAAGGTCCGGCACACGGCGATCGGGCTCAACTATTCCGACGTCTACAACCGCACCGGCCTTTATCCGCTGCCGCGCCCCTTCGTCCCCGGTGGGGAAGGAACGGGCGTGGTGACGGCCGTTGGGCCGGACGTGCGCGACTTCAAGGAAGGCGACCGGATCGGCTATATCGGCCCGCCGGGCGCCTATGCCGACGAGCGGCTGATGCCGGCGGCGCGGGCCTTCACGGTGCCCGACAGCATTTCCGACGAGACGGCTGCGGCGGCCATGCTCAAGGGCCTGACGGTCTACTACCTGATCTTCGAAACCCACCGGGTGACGAAGGACGACACGATCCTCTGGCACGCCGCGGCGGGTGGCGTCGGGCTGATCGCCACGCAATGGGCCAAGGCGCTCGGCGCGACGGTGATCGGCACGGCCGGGTCGGACGAAAAGCTCGAACTGTGCAGGGCCAACGGCTGCGACGCGGTCATCAACTACAAGACCGAGGATTTTCCGAAGCGGGTCAGGGAACTGACCGGCGGCAGGGGCGTCGATGTCGTCTATGACGGCGTCGGCAAGGTGACGTTCGAACCCTCGCTCGATTGCCTCAGGCCCCGTGGCCTGATGGTGAGCTTTGGCAACGCCTCGGGCTATGTCACCATTCCCAACCTCGGCATCCTGTCGACCAAGGGCTCGCTCTACGTGACGCGGCCGACGACCGCGACCTACTTCGCCAAGACCGAGGACCTGCGCCGGGCAGCGAAGGCGCTGTTCGAGGTGATCGCCGACGGCACGGTGAAGATCGCCATCAACCAGCGGTTCAAGCTGGAAGATGTGCAGGACGCGCATCGGGCGCTCGAGGCGCGTGAGACGACCGGGTCGACGGTGATCCTGCCGTAGCAGATGTGGTGTGGTGCCCGGCTTGCGAGCCGGGCAACCCCTCCGGTCAGGGTTTGCTGTCGCCTGCGGCTCGGGTGACGGTGCCCGAAAAACCGCATGCTGGGGCATGGCGGCCGGCGCAGCCGTCGCGCTCGGTGACCTGAATTTTCCCCGCACCGTCGAAGACGAGGTCGACTTTGCAGGCCTTCGCTGCCGTTGAGGCCGCCCCGGCCGGATTCGGCACGGACAGCATTGCGGTGGGGCCGGAAATGGTGACGTCGCCCGCCACCCCTCCGCCGCATCCGGGACGTCCCCGGAATGCCGGCACGATGGTCGAGATGTCGGCCTTGTAGGTGTCGCCCTCAAGGTGCGTCAGGCCGACGTAGAGCATCGGGCCGTTTTCCTCGTAGTGCGAGTAGCGCCCGGCGATCTGATCGGGGCTCTGCGCCACGGCCGTGAGGGACGTGGCGAGCAGCAGTGCGGCGACAGGCAGGCAGCGGTTCACGAAATTCCTCAAGGCAATGGATGGCCGGACTCAGCGGTGCTGATGGAGCATCGGGCGCTGGCGGGCGTCAACGTGTGGCTACGGCTTTTGACCGGCAGCCAGCGCGTCGCGCAGACTCTGCAGGCTCGCATCCATCACGGTGATGAAATCGCCGCCGGACGGGCGGTTGGCGGCGATGGGGAAAAGGACGCCGGTGATCGAGCGCGCGGCCAGCGCTTCGAGCGTTGCTGCGGTGGGTGGGGCGTCGAGCAGCATGATGGACGCGGGGGCGGCTTTGAGGGCGGCGTCGAGTTCGGTGAGTTGCGCCTCGGAGGGGGCTGTGCCGGGTTCCCAGGTGAGGCTGGTGAGGGTGAGGCCGTAGCGGCGCGCGAAGTAGTCGTAGAGCGGATGCGAGGCGAGGAGGGGGCGGCCGGCGGTGAGGCTGGCCACGGCGCTTGCCTCCGCGTCAAGGGCGGCAAGCTCCTGTTTCAGGGTGGCGAGATTGGTTGCGAAGGTGGCGGCCTGATCCGGCGTCTTGCGGGACAGGGCTTCGGCGATGGCATCGGCCTGCTGCGCGGCGAGGGTGAAATCCAGCCACGTATGGGCGTTGGTGGCGGCGTGCGCGTGCTCGCCGCTTTCGCCGTGGCTGTGCGTGATGCCTGCGGTCTCGATGAACTCGGCCGTGAGTGCTGCGGCGCTGTCGACGGTTTTGGCGCGCGGCAGGGACGTTCGGGTCGTCCACTGGGCGAGGCCCGCGCCGTTGAGGATGATGAGATCGGCCTGCTGGTAGGCGGAGACGGCATCGATGCCGGGCACAAAGGTCGCGGGGTCGGCTTCGGGCGGCAGCGGCAGCGTGACCTTGGCCGCGGGTCCGGCGATGCGTTCGGCGAAAAAGCTCACTGGGTAGGAGTCGGCATAGATCTGCAGCTCTGCGGCGCGGTTTGGCGCGCTAGCGACGAGCAGCGCAGCGGCAGCGAGGGCGGCGAGCCGGGCGATCATTTTGCGGCTCCTGCCGCGAGGTCTTCGGCGGTCATGATCCAGTAGTTGGAGTGGCCGTCGGCAGCGATGACTTCGATTTTGATGCCGGTGACGTTCGCCGGGACGGGGAGCGTGGCCGTGCCGTCCGCGCTGAGCTGGGTCTCGTGCAGCAGGGCGTTGGCGCTGTCGTAGACCTTCACCGCGCCCGCCATCGCCGGACGGCCACTTGAGAACTTGCCTTCGACGGTGATCGTTTCGCCAGCGACGGAGGCGAAGACGTTGAGCTGGTGGGCGTGGGCTGGCGCGGCGCCGGTGAGGGCGAGGAGCGTGGCCAGCATGAGTGTTTGCAGGGTCCGGGTCATTTGGGCCATGCCTCGAAGCGGACCCAGAGGACGGCGCCGAGTTCGACGTCTTTCATGGCGCCGTCCTTTTCCATCTGCTCGGACGCGGTGCTGAGGGCGGCAAAGCCCCACCAGCCATCGACCGGGGCGGCGTAGGTGAAGACGCCGCTGGCGTCGGCCTTGACCGTCTGGGTGATCATCAGGTCGCCGGGGACGGCGCTGAGCGGCGCGCTGTTGTAGCGTTCGATCTCGACTTCGGCGTAGGGGACCGGCGCGCCATCGACCTTGACGATGCCCTGAAACACGTTGCTGGCCCAGAGCGCGAAGGGGCGGGTCAGCGGCACGATCTCGGTGGGGAGACCCAACTCGGCGTCCCAGCCGCTGTCGTCGCCGAAGGCGGAGACGTAGGTCTTGGTGTGGTGGACGATGAACACATCCTCCGCCGGTTCCCAGTAGGGCTGGGGCTCCATCGAGAAGACGTAGGTGCCCGGACGGTCAGGGGTGAAGCTGCTGCGCCAGCCGGCGCCGCCGAGCACCGGGTGTTCCTCGATGGTGTCGAGCAGGCTCTGCGTTTCGCCACCGGTCGTCACGTCGAAGGCGGCGGGGCGGGCGAGGTCCATGCCGGTAGATTCGAAGGGGTGCGAGAAGGAGAGTTCGAGCGACAACTCGCGCGGGTCGACCTGATCGACCATCGGGTCGGAGGGAATGATCATGCCGAAATGCGCCTGCACGGGGCTCGCGGCGGCGATGGTCAGGAGGCAGGCGGCGATCCCGTACTTTACTTGAGCAGCCATAGGACCAGCGTTTCCTTTCCGAGCATGAAGAGGGCGGTGCCAGCCGCCGCCAGCGCGAGGCTCGCGGCGAACAGCACGATGAGTTCGGCGCTCACCACCCGCACCACGGTGGACTTGCGGGCGCCGAGGCGGGCGATGGTGTCGATCTCGTCGCGCCTGAGCTGCAGCGAGAGGAAGATGGCGAGCGCGATGGAGAGCAGTGCCGCGCAGGCGATGGCGGCGACGACGGCATCGAGCACGCTGGAGATGCGGAAGATGTCGCCGAGCAGCTTTGCGACGACCTCGCTGGGGCGGATGACCTGCACCCGCGCGTCGGCATCGAGATAGCGGCCCATGAGGATGGTGGCGGCGCGTTCGTCCTCGGGCGCGACGATCACACCGGTCAGCGGGTAGGACGCGGCCGCGCCGTGGAAATGGAAGCTGTCGAGGTTGCTGTCGGTGATCTCGTTGTAGGTGGAGACGGGGGCATCCGATGAGGGCGCCTCGGCCACCTGAGCCGTGTGCCCGTGCCCGATCCCTTCGATCACCCAGCTGGTCTTGATGTCGACGAAGGCCACGTCGTCATCGGGCGTGCCGGTGGGGGCGAGGATGCCGACGACGCTCATGCGCAGCGGATAGACACCGCCGAGGTCGAACAGGTTTTCCGGGGAGGAGATGATGCGGTCGCCGGGCGCGACGCCGAGCTTTCTTGCGGCCTCGGCCCCGACGACCGCTTCGCCGAGGACGGCGAGGCCGCGGCCATCTGCGATCGTCAGGTGGCGGTAGTCAAAATAGTCGAAGGAGGTGCCGACGATCTGCACGCCACCGGTCGAGAAGCGGGCATAGAGCGGGATGGCGTTGCCGAGGCCGGAGTTCCACACCTCCTCGGCTGCCGCCATCGAGGTCAGCGGCACGGCACCGCCGGCGAAGTAGAGATTGCCGATGGTGAGATCGAGCGTGCTGCCGCGCGCGCCGAGCAGCAACGGCGTGTCATCAGCGCGCGAGGTGAGCTGCTGCTGGATGGCGGAGAGCAGCAACTGGATGGTGAGCGGCGCCATGACGATGAGCGCCATCGCGACACAGAGGACGGCGCTGCGCAGCCAGTGGAACTTCAGATACTTGATCGCGAGGAAGAAGGAGCTGCTCACGCGCCGCCTCCGCGCCGGAACTGCCGGAAGTCGACGACCTGCCCGAATTTCGGGAGCAGTTCGTGATCATGCGTCACCGCGACGACAGCCGCCTGCGCCAGCGTCGCCTGCTCGAAGAGGACATCGAGGATGACTTCCTTGGTGTCGGGATCGAGATTGCCGGTGGCCTCGTCGGCGAGGATCACCGAGGGCTCGGCGATCAGCGCGCGGCAGATGGCGACGCGCTGCTTTTCGCCCTGCGAAAGCGTCCGCGGGAAGCTGTCGAGGCGGTCGGCAATGCCGACGCTTTGGGCAAGGAACTCGGCGCGCTCGCGCGTTGCCGCGTCGAGGCGCAGCGCGTCGGTGATACGGTAGGGGTGGAGGATGTTGTCGCGGGCGCTGAGGTATTCTGTGAGGCCGAAATCCTGGAAGACGAAGCCGATGGTGCGGATGCGGAAGGCGCGGCGGTCGCGGTCGCTGAGAGACGAGATTGTGGTGCCGGCGACGCTGATCTCGCCGCTGTCGGGCGAGAGGATGCCGGACATGAGGTTGAGCAGCGTGGTCTTGCCCGAGCCGCTCGGTCCGACGACCGCCACCTTCTGCCCGGCCGCAACATCAAAGCTGGGGACCGCGAGGCCGAAGCCGCCGGTGCCGTAGGCGAACTGGAGGTCGCGCACGCGGATCATGGTTGCACCGCGGCGTCCTGCACGACATCGCGGAGGTCGAACTGCGAAATCTTCCAGCTGCCGCCCGAGGGAGCGATGGTGAGGTCGGCCTCGTAGCGGTTGAGCCGCTCGTGCTCGTGCCCCCAGTGGCCGACAAAACCCCAGACGCGCCAGGCGGCGTGGACGGCGTAGCCGGTGCCGGTCGCGGCCTTCCGGGCATCGGTGGTTTCGAGATCGACGCGCACCACTTCGCTGTCGGGGGCATCGGCGCTGTCGGGCGGCAGGGCGCTCTGGCGCTGCAGGTAGAGCTGTTCGAGCACCGGGCCTTCGAGCACGGCGGAGAGCCGGTCATAGGTCTCGCTTTCGCCGTTCTGGCTGAAGGCGGTGTAGACGCCTTCCAGGAGGCTCTTCACGACGCCGGGGATTTCGGTTTCGGCGAGGTCACGCTGGGTGGCGGCGACGGAAATGCCGGGCCGCGCCTGCAGCGACAGGGGCCAGGCTACGGCGCCGATGGCGCCGAGGATGGCCATCCAGGCCGACACGCCGCGCAAGATGCGGGTGCCGCCCCGGCGATAGAGCGGCAGCGCGACGATGGCGCCGACACAGAGGAGGGACAGCGCCACGGACGCGAAGGCTGCGACGTAGACGGCAAGATAGCCGGCGGTGATGTCGGGGATGCGCATCAGTCCGCCGAGGCGGATGCCGCCGAGGGCGGCGATCGCCGGCAGCGGGAGGCTGGCGATGGCGGCAGGGACGCGGCGGGGGAAGATCAGCAGCGCCGCAGCGAGGAGCGCGGCCGCGAGAACGACTGTGCCCAGCCACGGCGGCAGGCCGATGACGAGGCCCAGCGCGGCGCCCGCGGTGAGCCCGAGGAGGCCGCGCGTCACGATCCGCCGGCGATCGCCGGCGTGGCCGAGGCCGATCCACAGACCGCAGAGGATGAAGGCGGCGGGGTATCCCTCGAACACCAGGTCGCCGAGCGCCTGGCTCAGCGCGCCGAGCGGCAGGCCGGGGGTGTCCTGTGCCAGCGCAGGGGTGCCCGTCAGCGCCATTGCCACGAGTGGCGCAAAGATCAGCCAGCGGTGGGGCCGGAGGGTGGTCATTGCTCGCGCGGGGGCTGAACCGTGGCGGGGATGCGGGCCATGTCCCCTCCCGCGTTACGGGGTTCCGTCGACAGGAGATCGGGGCGCAGGATCGAAACGACCCACAGCAGGCCCGCCGTTGCGACGCTGGCCATGATCCACCACAGGGCGCCGGATGCGGCGAGTGCATCGAGTGTGGGCAGCGGGAAGCGTGCCAGCGCTGCGCCGCGCTCCAGCATCCAGTCCCACGCCGAATGGGCGATCAGGCCGGAGACGACGATGATGCCGATGCGCCGCGTCCGGGGGCGGTTGAGCATCAGCAGGACGGCGGCGAGGGTTGCGCCCATCGCGACGAGGGCGCCGAAGCCCACCCCGATATCGAAGGAGAGGACGGCGGTGAGGCGGTGGTCGCCCGCGAACTGGGTGTTCTCAGCGAGCGGGATGGCGAGGGCGAAGCCGTGCACGAGGCCGAAGCCGAGGGCCGCCCACCAGCGCCGTTCGAGCCGCGCGCCAAAGATGTTCTCGATCGCGAGGTAGAAGATGGACACCGCCATCAGCGTCTCGCGCAGATGCGGGAACCACAGCGTGTGCGGGGCGAAGCCGTAAGCGGAGCCGGCGAGCGAGAGTGTCTGGCCGACCATGAAGGTCGCGGCGAGCACCATGATCGGGCGGAGGCGCGCGAAGGGCAGGGCGAGCGCGATGAGGAACAGCAGGTGCTCGATGTTGGTGAGGAGACTGGTGACGCCCAGGCGGGCGAAGAGCTGCGCTGTCTGTCGCAGGTTGGGATTGAGCGCGACGGGGCCGTCCGATGGGTGCACGTCGAAGACCCGGTCGCTGCCATCGGGGCCGAGGAAGCGCAGCATCGCCTTGACCTCGACGCCGAGCCGCGAGAACTGCGGATCGATGGTGAAATCCGAGGCCGGCGACACGATGGGGTACGTGTAGGCGATATCGAGCAGGCCGGCTTCCCACTGCATCTCAGTGCTCGAGGGCAGCGGCGGGCCGGTGATGCTCGCCAGCGCCTGTTCGTGGCTCGAAAACGAGCGATCGTCGGCCAGCGAAATGCGCGCCCCGGCAATGGCCGGTTTCGGCAGCAGGGTGCCGTTCTCGTAGAACTTCACGAAGTCGGTGATCCAGAGCTGGGAGGCATGTTCGAGCGCCGTGCCGGCGTTCGCAATGTCGAGGAAGCCGTTGGCCGTCAGCGGAATGTCGACATCGCGCAGCGAGCTCAGCGGCACGCGCATCACGACACTGAGGACGCCCGCCTCGGGCTTGATGAAGGTGAGGACCGTCACCTGATCGGGCACATCGTGGGCGCCGGCGCGCGCCGGCAGGAAGGCCACGAGAGCCACAAGGAGGAAGACGATCGTCCGACCAACGCTGCTCATTTGCTTGACCATCGCGGGTAGAGGGGAGGTGTGGTGCCGACACGTGGAGCCGGCACCCGAAGTTGCGTGCCTTACATCGGCCAGGGAGCCACGCCCGAGGCGCCCGGAACCGCTGCTTCGCCCATGTTGACGAACTTCTGCAGGCGCTTACCGGTGTAGGTTTCCGTCGTGTAGATATTGCCCTTGGAATCCACGGCGATGCTGTGGACACCGAGGAACATGCCCGGCTGCCGCCCGCCGTAGCCGAAGGTGTAGAGCTCCTTCATCGACTTGCGATCGAACACGCGCACGTGCTCGTTCACGCCGTCGGCGATGTAGAGATACTTCTGCTCGGGATCGGCCGAGAACGCGATGTCCCAGACCGAGCCATCGGCGAGCGTGTCAGTGGCGACGAACACTTCCTCGACGAACGTGCCGTCCTTCTTGAAGATCTGCACGCGGTCGTTGGCACGGTCGCAGACGTAGACCAGGCCATCCTTGGCAACCGGCGCGCAGTGCACCGGGTTGCGGAACTGCTGGGCTGGCTCCAGTCCGGCGACGTAGGGCGGAAGGACTTCGTCGGTCGGGGGCTTGCCGTAGGCGCCCCAGTAGCGCTTCATCTCGCCGCTATCCATGTCGAGTACGGCAACGCGGTGGTTGAGGTAGCCGTCCGAGATGTAGGCTTCGTTCTCGCCCTGATCGAGGTCGATCTTGGCGACGCGGCCAAAGCTCTCCTTGTCATTGCTGTTGGCGGCGTAGGTCGGCGCGGGCTTGTCGGCAGCGGGGGCACCGGCCGGAGCAACGCCCTGGTAGTTGGCGTTGGGATCGGGCTTGGGCGCCGCCGCGGCAGCTTCGACGCGGGCGTTGGCCTTGCCCCACTGGGCGACGAACTTGCCCTCACGGGTGAACTTCAGGATGTGGGAGTCGCCGGCGCCGTTGCCGCCGATATAGACGAAGCCCTTGTCGTCCACGACGATGCCGTGGTTGGAGGCGGGCCATTCGTATTCGCCCGTGTCTGTCGGGCCGCCCCAGGCGCTGATCAGGTTGCCTTCTAGGTCGAACTCCATGACCGGGGGAGACGGGTTGCAGCACTCGCCGACGATCATGCCGGCGTTGTTGCCGGTCAGCGGCTTGGCCAGTTCAGTGTTGTCGAGCGCGGCCGGGTCCCAGCCGCGATGAACGATCCAGATGTGGTCCGTGTTGTCGACCGCAACACCAATCGTCTGGCCGAGCACCCAGTTGTTGGGCAGGGGCTTCGGCCAGAACGGGTCCACTTCGAAGCGCGGCGCCTGGGCGGCCTCCTGAGCGTACGCGCTGCTGACCAGTAGAGACCCTCCTCCCATTGACGCCACCAGCGCAAATGCGCTCGCGTATAGCAAGGCTCGAGGCCTAACCATCATGTGTCTCATCGATTTCTTCCACTGCTCGTTGACGGTGTGGGGAGCCATGGCTCCGCACCAGGGAATGCTCGCGAACAAGCCAACGCTATAGCCCGCCCCGGTGGGCCTCAATCGGCCGCGGAGGCAATGTGGCGGGAGCTACCCACAAGTGGGTAGCGGAGGAATGTGTGTGCAAAGACAGTGGCTTACGGCGCTCTTGCCGTCGCGCGGCCGGCGTGCGCTGACCCTCGATGGGGGGCGCCTGCGCGGGCATGCCACGCGGGGTGCGGGCGGCTAGGCGAGGCCGTTCTGGATGGCGTAGCGCGTGAGGTCGGCGGTCGTCTGGATGCCGAGTTTCTTCTTGATCTTCTTGCGATGCGTTTCGACCGTGGCGGACGAAATGGTCAGCGCATTGGCGATCTCGCGATTGCTCTGGCCGGTGGCGATCAGCAGCAGCACGGAGTATTCGCGCGCCGTGAGCGGCCGGTCGGAATCATCGGTCCGCTTGTCCAGGAGGACGTCGGTCACGCCGGAGGAGAAGTAGGTTTCGCCGCGCGCCACGGACTCGATTGCTTCGACGATCTCGTCGGTCGAAACATCCTTGAGGACGTAGCCGACCGCGCCATGCAGCACCGAGGTCGAGATGTATTCGCGGCTGTCGTGCATCGACAGCATCAGGATGCGTGTGTCAGGCACCTCTTCGCGGAACATGCCGATGGCATCGATGCCGTTGATCTGCGGCATGTTGATATCGATGAGGACCACGTCGGGCCGCGCGTCGCGGGCAACCGAGAGTCCGGCGCGCGCAGACGGCTCGGCGCCCACCACTTCGATGCTGTCGAACGTATCGAGAATGGCCTTGAGACCTTCGAGCACCAGCGGGTGATTGTCGATCAGCAGGACCTTGATGGGGTCGGTCATCATGCGGCTTCCTCCGAGGCGGCGGGGGCTGTGAGAGAGGCGGATAGCGGCATCAGGGCGCGAAGCGTCGTGCCCGCGCCGGCGCTCTGGATGAGCAGGATGCCGCCGAAGTGGGCGGTGCGCTCCTGCATGTTGCGAATGCCGTGGCCGAGGCGCTGGCTGTCCATCGCCATGCCCTGGCCGTTGTCCTTGATGACCATGTGCACGCGCCCCTCGTGGCTCGACAGCACCAGCGACACGCGTGAGGCCCCGGCGTGGCGCTCGATGTTGTTCAGCGCCTCCTGCGCGACCCGATAAAGCGCGGTCGCCGGCTCGGGCTTGAGCTGCGCGCTCAGCTGCCCGAAGTCCAGTTCGACGGCGATGCCGGTCCGCTCGGCGAAGTGGTCGCACAGCGCCTTAAGGGCAGGGCTCAGGCCGAGGTCATCGAGAATGCGCGGCCTGAGGTCGTGCGACAGGCCGCGGACCTCCTTGATGGCGCTGGTCAGCGCCTCGGCGCTGCGGTCGATGGCGGCGCGGGCGTCCTCGGTATTGCCCTCGATCTTTCGCCGCGCCAGGTCGATGGCGTAGCGCACGCCGACAAGGTGTTGCGAAATTCCGTCATGCAGTTCGCGGGCGAGGCGCGAGCGCTCCTCCTCCTGCGTATCGACGATGCGCTGGGTGAGCGCCTTGAGCTTGGTGTCGGCCATGCGCTGCTCGCGGAAGGTGATGAGCGTGCAGCACAGGAAGACAATGAGGACGACGGGGACGGCGATGAGCGCCGTGGTCATAAAGGTGCCGCCGATGCGGCCGCTGAGTTCGGCCTTGGCGTTGTGGGTCCGCGCATAGATGTCGTCGAGATAGACGCCGGTGCCGAGCATCCAGCGCCACTTGTCGAGGCCGACGGCGAACGAGAGCTTGTCGACCGTCCGGCCGGTCGAGGGCTGCTCCCATTTGTAGCGGTGCAGCCCGCCGCCCTGCTGCGCCTTGGCGATGAGGCTGGCGATGACGCGGTTGCCGTCGGGATCGACCAGGTCGAGCCAGTTCTGGCCGGGGCGATAGGCCTGGCGCGGGTGGACGATGTTGTTGCCGTCGTAGTCGTAGACGAAGAAGTAGCCGTCCTCGCCGTATTCGAGCGTGCCGAGGATGTCGCGCACCTGCCGCTTGGCGTCCTCGTCATCGATGGCGGCGGCCTGATAGACGGTGTCGATCGCCGAGATGGCGAGGTTGGTGAGGTTGAGCAGTTCGGCTTCCTTGGCCGGCAGCAGGCTGCTCTCGAACGCATCGATG
>Ga0073904_10000875_pt1 | contig 22158 bp, 16 predicted proteins | sample KloWWTrecipitate_FD_66668 | JGI IMG/M metagenome (GOLD analysis project Ga0073904, IMG submission 66668) | Active sludge microbial communities from Klosterneuburg, Austria, studying microevolution and ecology of nitrifiers - Klosterneuburg... | ecosystem: Engineered > WWTP > Aerobic digester >... | reverse complement strand
TTGACCGGGGCAGACCATTCAGGACGATAATTTTGACCAATAATGAATTTTTTAAATCCTTTTGCAAGCGGATAGTTTTTACTTGAAGCTTTGGTTATACTGTCTTTGTTAAGATCAGGATTGTTAAGATTTGATGTTGTATATGCCGTATCAGCAGTAGATGAAAAATTTAAAAGCGGCTTGTTGTACGCCTGTGTAACAGAATCACCGACAGTATAAAATGCAACAGATACATTTTTATTAGCTGATACTTCCATTACACAAAAGCCTTCGGAGGTGGAATTAAAAAGACTGTTAGTATTATTAGAGGTACGGTTTTGCTTGCAACCTCCGCCACTGACTATATAGTTATAATTATTTTCCCTGATCAGTTGAAGATTGTGATCATGTCCGGAAACAAATACAACGTTTGGTGAGGATGATTTGACAGCATCAGACACCTGCTCGATCATATTGGCATAGTTAGGATGTTTGGTATCCTGGGGTGTTCCGAAAACACTTCTTGCAATAGGATAGATGGAGCCAATGATGGGAAGAGGTATATAAAGATTCTTTCTGATATCTGTAAGCGGAAAGATATGTTGCTTGAGGGTATAAAACCCGCCATGCATGCCATTGCTTTCAAACGGATGGTGGCAAGCCACAATGATTAATTTTTTTGCATTACGGGCTGCAATGTCACCAATCTGTGTAACAAGCTCTTCTTTTGTTTTGCAGGAGCAGTCCGACTCAATTTCTGGTTTATCATGTGGGTGTAGCCACCACTGGCTGTCAAACAATATAAGTGTTATGTCCTCACCCAGGTCTATTTCTTCCGGACCGGGACATCCATCCTTTGGATAATACTTTACATTGGGTTTTTGTAAAAAATCAACATACAATTGTTGCCTGATTATGGCATCGAAGCCACCGGCCCGTCCATTATCCCAGTCGTGGTTACCGGGTATCATATACACTTGTGCAGGTGTTCCATCGGCAATTGAAATTTGTGAGTCAAGTACGGCTTTAGCCTTCAAATATTGCAGGGCATACTGGTCATCGGGTAATCCTGATTTATAAAGGTTGTCACCGAGAAATAGCACGGTCGTTTTGCTGTCAAGCGGAATATTTTTCTTTACCGCATCCACTACCGGGTGTCTGCCATTGGTCAATTGGCCTGCATCACCAATTAGTACTATTCGTTGGGTAATAGTATCCGACTGCGCATTTATCGACAGGTTCAGTATAAGAACCAAGCCGAATAATCCAATATATTTCATTGTACACACCCGATACACTCTATAAAATTTGTTGCTAATTACTGTATTTGTAATACTTTAATACCAGCGTAATTTGCCTTAACTACTGGGATATAACGTAACCTGTTCAAATAAAGTTTTCAATTTACTGAAAACTTTGCCCTGAAAGGCACCGAATCAGTAAAAAAGCTGTTTAACTGATATTTTTTTGGCATTTCCGCTTTCAAACATTCCAGACTATGCTATTAATCTCCCTCTCTTTAAAATATTTTTAAGCAATTTTCAAAAAATCGTATCTTTTAGGATTAGGACCCAAAGTTTTGCGCCCTTAATCAACCAACAAAAACTGCAATCATGAGACCAACGAAACTGCTAATTCTTGCATGCTTTGTCGTGCCATTAAATTACTGTGCGGCACAAAAAAGCACTGACTCGGCCTCAGCAAAGCCATCATCGTTCAGCACCAGCGGAGGACGAATATTCTGGATGGGTGCCAACTACCGGAAAGAATGGAATACACCTGTAAAAGCGCCTGTCTTAAATCTTGCCACTGAAAGTGGAGGGTTGACCCCACTGAAGCGAGGCGGGGGTAAACAAACCAAGTCTTTGCGGCTCGAAGACCCGAATGGCAAACAGTATACATTACGTACCATTCAAAAATTTATAACTGATAAAACATTACCTGGTGATCTTCAGAGTGAGGCCGCTGCTGATCTTGTTTCTGACGGCGTCTCCGCTTCTTATCCTTATGCTTCATTATCGGTAATTCGGCTGGCTGAAGCAGCCGGTATTCCGTATGGGAAAGTAAAACTCGTTTATATACCGGATGATCCACGATTAGGGGAAAACCGTATGGAGTTTGCAAACATGCTGGCTACCCTGGAAGAAAGAGAACCGGCAGGTATTAAAAAAGTATTTGATACCGATGAAGTAGCAGAAAAACTGGAAAAGGATAATGACAACACCGTGGACCAGCTTGCCCTTTTAAAAATCCGGCTGCTGGATATGTTTGTTATGGATCTTGACAGGCATGAAGGACAATGGCTTTGGGGTGTTAATGACATAGATGATGGAAAGGGGAAACAGTTTTTCCCGATAGCCAAAGACCGTGACCAGGCATTTTATATTAACCAGGGTTTGTTGCCAGGTTTGATAAAAAGCCGTTCTATGGTACCACAACTGGAAGGGTTTAAAAGCGAAGCCAATAATATTGGCAGATTCAATTTTGCTGCAAGAAACCTGGACCGTTTTTTCCTGAACCAGTTAACTGAAGAACAATGGAAGCAGGCCGCTGAAAAATTTGTATCTCAAATGACAGATGAGGTCATTGACAGGGCTATGGCACAACAGCCGGCAGAAATAAGAAGTATTTCCGCTCCAAAAATTGCACAGACACTAAAAGATCGTCGCAATTTTCTAGTTGCTGAAGCTGTAGAGTATCATCGGTTTATTGCAGAAATAGTGAATGTGACCGGAAGTGATAAAAAAGAACTGTTTGACATTTCCCGGAATGATGATGGGTCGGTACTGGTCCAGGTTTATAAAATTAACCGGGAAGGGCAACAATCGGTTAAGATGTATGAAAGAAAGTTCGATCCTGCCGTTACCAAAGAGATACGTCTATATGCAATGGATGGAGACGATAAGTATTTACTTCGTGGTAGTAATGATAAGATTAAGTTGCGCCTGATTGGTGGTGGCGGTAGTGATGTTTTTGAGAATACTTCAAAATCCCAACGCGGTGCGCTGTTGTATGATAAATTAAACGGGGACAATAAAGTTATGGGCCCGTTCAAAAATAAAATGTCTAATGACAGCACTGTAAATTCTTTTGAGAGAATTTATTACAAATATCCATTCCAGTCTTTTTTTGGAACTATCGGGTACAATCCGGATGATGGGTTATCACTCGGGCCTACTATGAAGATCATTCGTCATGGTTTCAGGAAATCACCCTATAAGTCGCTGCACCAGTTTTCGGGTAAGTATGCTTTTTCCACCAAAGCCGTCAATCTTCGTTACAATAATGAGTTCATTGATGTAATGGGAAAGAATACTGACCTGGTGATGGATTTTGATTATAAAGGCCCCTTCACTACTACCAACTTCTTTGGCTATGGTATGAATTCAGTGTATGATAAAACGCAGCCAGACAGATTCAGGTTTTATCGTATCAGGTACGATCTCGGTGATTTCAATATTCAGTTTCGTCACCGGTTTTCTGATAAAGTAGCATTTTTATTCGGGCCCACCTTTCAATTTTATCATTTAGAAGCAGATGATAAGTTTAATCAGCAAAGAAATATTGTTTTAAATACGGTAGCCAGTGGCCTCGATCCTTCTAAAGTTTTTAACAGGCAATCCTACTTAGGTGGATTATTTTCATTGATAATTGATACCAGGAATAATAAAGTCCTTCCTGAAAGTGGTGTGAACTGGATAAGTACAGTTCGTTACCTGGACGGGCTTAATGATAACAGTTATGATAACGTAACACAATTAAACAGCAGTTTTGCCTTTTACTTCAACCTGTTGGCGCCAGGTCGACTCGTTTTTGCCAACCGGGTAGGCGGCGGTATCAATCTGGGTGATGGATTTGAATTTTTCCAGGCACAGTACCTTGGTAACGAAGATAACCTCAGGGGCTATCGTCAGTATCGGTTTGCAGGTAAATCTAAATTCTTTAACCAGTCTGAGCTGCGTTTGAAGATTGCTGATTTCAGAACCTATCTTTTCCCTGGATCCATTGGTATTGCAGCGTATTATGATGTTGGCAGGGTATGGGTGGAAAATGATTTAGTTGATAAATGGGCTTCAGGATATGGTCTTGGCTTTTGGGTATCTCCCTTACGTCGTTTATTATTCTCTTTTGTTTATGCCATGTCTAAAGAAGATAAATTGCCATTGGTTACGCTTGGCTGGCGATTTTAATTATAGAAGGTTTGAAATAATGAAGCGGCCTGTTTAACTGACAGGCCGCTTCATTATTAAAGTATTATCTCAATAGTTGATCGGAGGTTGTGGCTGACAATTCAATTTTCTTTTCCATCCTGGGTTCTGTATCAAAGTCTACATCAACCCGTAGTGCTTTAAGTCCGGATACACCCTGCAGTTCCTCTAAATCATGCTTTTCGATCCCGGGTTTAATTAAATTTTTGCTTTGCAGAAATTCAATATACTCTGTGTATTCTGCGGCATCCTTTGCCTGTGAGTATACAATGGCGATTTTCCCAGGCTGTGTCAGTCGTTCGTTTGTTTCTTTAATGCGTACCTTATCAATTCTTTTTTTCACAATCTCATAGCGGGTATTATAGGCGCCATCTACATCAAATTTTCTTTCTTCTGTACGGAAGCTGATGGAAAGTGGCTGACTGTGTGCAAGGATGAGTTGTGTAGTACGTAATACCTGGCTCAGTTCCTGTTCCAGCTTATGCGTTACTTTTGCTGCCTTTGTAAGAACAGTTAACTGCCACATCTTCATATTTCTCAGGTATATTTCATCAAATTTTTTACGTGGACTTATTGACTGGCCCATGAAAATATTGAACTCCAGTCCGTCAGTAATATACCGTTCGAAATAGTGGGGATACACTTTTTGGGCGGCTGCCTGTTCTTTGTCAATGAAACGGGCCAGTGTATGATTGATCAATGAAATGCTGTCTTCATATTCTTTACGATGCTTGTACAGCATACCCAACTGGGGATCCAGTGATGAAAAATATTCTTCTATTTCATTTTTTACGGCTGGCTCCGTATCCCGCAGGTGGTTAAAAACAGAAATGACCTGTCCCTGTAAAAAATCGTAGACACTCATTTCTTCTTCTGATTGCAAAACATCAGAGGCGGATGCAATATGCCTGTCAATTTTAAATTCAATTTCCTGCAACAAAGGAAATGACATTGCAGCTTGTGCTTTTCTGACAACTTTCCTCGCCAACTCCAGTTGTTCCAGCATATCAAGCTGAACAGAATGTGACCTGGCAGTTGAAGAATTACGAACATCAATAGCACCATAAAGTGGGAAAACATCATCGAAAACAATCCGTTCAATTCCTGAATCTTGTTTTTCATACATATTTACAATATAATTGAGGGAAGCTTCAGTAAATTTCCACTCAACAGCAGGCTGAACAGCCGTAAATTTTTTCTTGATAACCTTATCAACCTGGTTATTTAATTGTTCCAGGCTTTTTTCCAATCCCAATGTAAACATGGGTATGGCTGCTTCTAACTTGCTAATATGTTCAGGTTTCAGATAGCCGGGTTGTTTTGAGCTGATTTCCAACATACCCAGTAATTCATTCTGTTGTTTAAGGGGACAGATGATCATGCAGCGGCTTCCTGCCTTGTGGTAATAGGGAAGACATTGTACTTCCCCGAGAATGTCTTCAGTTAATGATTCGTATAAAACCGGTTGGTTATTGTACCGGAATAGTAATTTACAATAATCACTTATTTCATCTTTTTCTCCTGTGCTCTGCAGATGGCGAAAAAGAAGGCTGTTATTATTATGCAGGTTTGAATAAACGTAGTGGCCGTTTATTTTAAAGAATGGGGTCAGGCCAATGGTAAGGTCTTTAAGCCCAATCAGGTTTTGAATTTGTTTTTCCAGGTCGGTATAGGCTGTGGTATCTGATACAAAATTAGAATCCAGCAATTTGTTTTTCATTTCAGCTATTACAGCCTGTTCTGTTACATCATTAATACGGATAACCGTTAACCCTTCGAATACAAATTTATCCAGGGATACCTGCTGCATCAGTTCTTCAATTGTCAGCAAACGGTTACTGGTGTAATCAAAAATACTCTCTGGCATTTTTGGCATTTCATCCACCGGTCTTACATCAATAAAGCGTCCATCAAGGCGCATCTCCATATATCTTACCAGCCCGGTTTTCTCATCAGTAAACGGATAAACTACTTTAGAGGAATCAGCACTGTTGTAGCCAAGGTATTTTTTCAGAATTAATCCAAAGGCAAAATGTAATCTTTCACGGTTAAGTGTGCTGGTCGAATCATCCTGTATAATTATTTCAGCACTATCCTTTTTCACCAATAGCGTTTTAAACAGCGGTGACGCATAGACGGCAAGGTTCTTAAAAGGAAAGGAAATGCCGTACATATAGTTTGCCGTTGTAGGAGGAAAGACAGCTGATAAGAGTTCTTCAATTAATTCGCTGTAAGGTTGTAAAACGTCAAGATCTGTTATAGTTCCCATTAATTCAGGGTGAGATTCAAATTCCTGAACCACATGGCCATACAGTTTTTTCATACCGGGGTTACCTTCGGCAATATTTTTTTTAAGTGCATTTACCAATGGCCTGAAAGAAAGAAGGCTATTGAATACAGGATCTTTTATAAAAGTATTTGTGTCGTCCATGAACTTACAGTTTAGTTGATATTAAGGGCAACGGAGATTTTCTGGGGGACTATAATAGCGATTATCAAAGTTAATAAATAAGACTGGCCGCCAATAGCTATTTTCAGAATTCATATACATTGGTAATGAATGAGTATTAATGACGGTAACGTTTTTTATAACAAGTAGTTATAGTCAAGTAGTTTGATTACAGGTTACACTAAAGTAATAACTAAAATAAGCTAACGTCTTTGCCGCCCAATGTTAATACCTATTTTTAGCTGGATCGTAAAGAATGCATCTTTGTCTTTGGGGTTACCCCGCTGATAGCTGGGATTAGTTGTGTGTCCGGGATCTACTTCAGCCCTTCTGTCAAATAATTGTTGAGCGATCGCTGCCCTGTTCGATGACAGGTAATTATTAAATAAAGCCGGGTCTATATAACTGTCTTCACTTACATCATCAAGATAGTCGGTATTCAAAAAACGATGGTTAATCTCCAGCCGGGCATTTATAAACGAGTTTACTTCATATTTAACACCCAGTCCGGCTGCTATATTTAGTTGACTGAGTTTATAGGGTTTTCTATCGGGGTATTCTGCAAATCCCTGCCCTTCTGTACTCAGTGGTTGTAACGCATACCACTGGCCATTCAGCTTCGCCTGGGGGTCAAATGAAAAATAACCAATACCTGCTACCACATAAGGTGATATAAAAGGCGGGTCTTCATCTCCTTCATAATAATTCTTGAAAAACAGGGGATGTACCTCAATCCCCAGTTGTATGTCAGCAATCCTGCTTTTGAAACTCAGGTTACGTTCATACCGGCCAAAAGTGGTTGCTTTTACATCTTTCAAAATGCTGTCATAAGCGGCCACCTGTCCAAATGTTGCCTCTACACGGAGTCCCAGCACATTTTTGTACATGGCAGCTGCATAAAGGCCATAGCTTGCTTTTGAATTTTTCCAGTTAAGATCTTTGATAAAACTTTTACCAATTCCTTTTTTCCCACCCAGGTCGGTGAAGGCGTTCATAATGCCAAAAGTGGCACCGATCTCCATTACGACATCATTATCATAATATCTATCATTGTAATAATAATATTGCGCTTTTACTGGTTGGTCCTGTACAAAACAAAAGGCCAACCCTAATATGAGAAGTTTTTTCATCCTCAAACAAAATTTTCTTTTTTAATTAAAAAAAGATTTGTCAGAGGATTGGATTATTAGTGCTTGAGGGTAGGATAAGGCGGAAGTAAATTTATTGAATTATAAGGATTGACAAAGATTAATTTAGGTTCATCCTGGATATGGATGGATTTTCAATTAACTGGCTAAATGGTGATCATTTCGTGAAAGATATTTAAATGATTTTAAGCATTTTATGGCAACTTCATCACACTAATCACTTTTTGAAGGGATTTATTCTGCAGCCGCAGGAAGTATACTCCGGAAGCCAGTCCGTCATTATAAATGTCAACATTGTAAGTGCCGGCAGCATATTCCTGGTTGGTGAGTACTTTAATAACCCTGCCTAACGCATCAATCTGCTGTATCATCGTATGTCCGCCTATTGTGGAAAACTGAATAGTCGCACTTACATTATAAGGATTGGGCCACATTTTCAATAACAAATTGTTCGAGTTATTATTAGTATCATCCGGGTCATCTGCAACACCACAGGGGCCGGTAATCAGGGGAAGGGATTGGTAATTCTGTAACATTATAGAATTCAATGCAGGTTGTTTTACACAGAACCATTGTTCCAGAATCGAAGCATATACACTCCTGAAATCATATTGGAATGGGATATTATTTACAACCTGTATATCAGCAGGTATATCAGGACTGTTGCCAAGTATTCCTTTTTTGGCATGTTTTCCAAATATGATCAGCGGTGCTGCAGCACCATGGTCAGTGCCCAAACTCGCATTGGATTTTATGCGGCGGCCAAATTCTGAGAAAGTCATTCCCATTACTCTTTCTTCCAATCCCATCAGTTCCAGGTCTTGTTGAAAAGCACTGATGCCCGCCGAAAGATCCTTCATTAGCCTGGCATGAAAACCTGTGGTCGTATCACTGGCATTTACTTGTCTTTTATGGGTATCAAAACCGCCCATTGTTACGGTGTACACTCTTGTTTTCAACCCACCTTTTATTAACCGGGCTACGATTTTTAATTGATCGGCCAGTACATTTTCAGAGGGGTATGCTGCCAACGTAGCCACCCTCTGGTATGCAGTCCTGATTATATCAGAATAGATCTTTGTTTTTTCTGAAATAACACGGAGAAATTTTAATTCTTTATTTGCAGGAGCTGCATTAAGGGGATAATCAGAAAAAGGATTATCAAACGTATAAACTTTTTCAGGATTAGTAATTGATAATCCCATTGAGTAAACAGAACCCTGTACAGTCAATGTCGGGAAATTGCTTATTTGTATAGCTAAAGGGTCTGGCATTGTTGCATCAGGATATGCGTCAGGATAACCGGGATATTCACTTTCGAGGTAACGGCCCATCCAACCCGTTTTTACTCTTTCTCTTCTGTTTTCTCTTGGATCACCACTGTTCCAAATATCTGTTGCTCTAAAATGCGAGAAGTTTGGGTTTGCATATCCAACTGATTGTACAATACTTATTTTACCATCATTGAACATATTCTGCATGGCTGTCATAGCAGGATGTAAACCTGATTTATCAGTACCATCCAGGCGCAATACCTGGCTTTGCGGAATCGCCACATTCGTCCTTGCATTATAATAGTTGCCATAAACGTCTAATGGTATCACCATATTTAACCCATCATTACCGCCGGCTAACTGCACCAGCACAAAAACATGGTCTGTATCAGTCAGGGTCTGTTCCAGCAGTCTTGCTAAGCCACTCTCTGCTCCTTGTGCAGTAAATGAAAATCCATTTAACAGTGCCGGCATGGTAACGGCCACGGGTACTGTATTGCGTAAAAATTTTCTTCTGTTCATATTATTGCTATTACATAGGTTAAATAAATCCTGTTTCCGGCAGGAGGACTTCAGCATAGATGAAACTCCGGCAGGTTCATCAGGAATTTAAACAGCTCTCTTAAAGATGTATTGATTACTGTGGTGTTGTTGCTGTTCCATGCATTGGTCCATATTGTATCGTCAGTCGTATTGTTAGTTAAAAAATGAGTTTTGATATAGACCCTGGAATCATTGGATAAAGGATAACGAAGCAGCAACGCTGTCACATCGTTTATCAATTGGTTGGGATCTGCCGGGTTGCTTGAGTAATTGGCAAATGCTCTTACATCAATGACCGAATCATTTACAAGGGCATCAGTGAAATCAGCTCTTTTTGGCAATGAATTACTGTTCACCCATAATTCATAATGCATCGGCTCCTGGTAATAAGATGGCCAGCCTGAAACATCAGGAGGTTGAAACAATTGTTGCTGCATTTCTGCTGCTTTCTGGTAAATGGAGTAGAATAATGGATAACCTGTTATGTAATCGGTATATGAAGGAAAACTCACATTGAATTCACGCAGGGTACCCACAATCATATCATAAGGATTTTTGATATAACAGGCCTGGTTCAATACGTCATAAAAATGTTCACTTTTAAACAGGACAGCGAGGGCCGGTTTTACATCGTAGTTATTACTTTGTAATATTTCAGCCATAGGGATAATAACACTTGTTTCGGTTGTTTCATCAATGTCATAATACACAAACCATTTATATAGCTTCCGGCAGATGAACCTTGCTGCTTCTGTTGTTGTAAAGATCATATCTATCAGTGCATCCAGTTCCTGGTCGGGGTCGGTACTTCCGCTGATTGTGGTGTTGTTGTAAAATGAAGAAAAAGTTTTGGGGCCGGTATCGTGTGCACCGGCATCAAGATAAGAACCAAGCGGGTTATCATTTATACGCCAGCCGGTAAGTACTCTTGCAGCAGCAATAACGTCATCTTCTGTATAATGCGAATCATCTCCTTTTCCAATGGAAAATAATTCCTGTAATTCTCTTGCATAGTTTTCATCAGGTGCCTGTCTTGAATTGAGGTAACCATTCAGGTGAATTAACATGGCAGGGTCAATTGTTACTTCCTTAACCAGTGACTTAAAATTTCCCAGCGCATTACTACGGAGTAAATGATGATGCCGGTAAAGTATCTGTGCATTGTCGACTTCTGATTCCTGTATAGAGAAATGATGATGCCAGAACAGCACCATTTTTTCCTGTATACTTCTGTGTTGGTTAATAATAAGTCCTGCCCACCATTTTTTCAGGCTACTAGCACGGCGGCTATTGATCTGGCCCCTGATTTCCGGAGCACTGGCCATATTAAGATCATTCACCCAGGTTTGCCCGATTGCCACTCCGAGGTCATCATAAAAAGCTCCATCATCTTCCAGTAGGCCATAGTCTCTTACCGGCGGATCCGGAACCATCACATTGTTTAGTAATTCATCAACTGCTGCTCCGGGAGATAATGAGAGAAAATAGTCAATATCAGTTTTCCTGGCACCAAACATTGTCCGCTTAAGCAGGTGTGTTACTTCATTTACTGTCCAGTTGCCCGTATATGGGTTAAGGCCGGCAAACATCTCTTTACCGTATTGATTTGCATTGGATGTGATGGAATATTTTCTCCTGGTCCGTTTGAAAAAGTCTCTTCTGTCCATAAGTAAAATTTTATTGTAACAAGTTCTTATCGGATCAACACAAATGTTCCTTTTTGCTGATGTGGTTTATTCTGCAAGTCTTTATAATCCACCAGGTAGATAAAAACACCGGTTGGTTGTAACATTCCTTTATACCTGCCGTCCCATCGCTGGTTAATTGCTGAGCTTTTGAAAACAACTTCTCCGTTGCGGTTATATATCTGTAAACGATACCCGTCGGGTACCTTTCCCAATGGTCCAAAATGATCATTGCGCCCATCAGCATTGGGGGTGAAACCGGTGGGAATATTAACTAAAGCATCATTAAGCACAACCACCGTAAACTGATCGGAAACCTGGCAACCATCGGGAGAACGGTTCGTGGCAGTATAGACAGTTGTGACTTGTGGTGTTGCAACAGGATTTGAACAATCAGTACAGCTTAGTGATGAATGAGTGTTCCAGCTAATAATGCCATTGCCGTTTGCATGAAGAGTAACGCTTTGTCCTGCAAATACGGTATCAGATTTCCTTATACTTTCGAAAGGCCCGTTTAATACTACTGGATTATATTTCACAATAGCAGAGTCAAAACCGCAAATATCATATAATGTATCTTCGAAAGGGATGAACCCATTGATGTTGCAAACAGCTGAATCCTGAGTAAGCAGTTCCGGTATCTTTAATTTTATAATTGCAAAATCTGCATCACCAATTGTATTATTGAAATCTCCATCACCTGATTCGGAATCACCCGCTAAGTAATATTCATTTCTTGCCGGGTTTCTTATCATAAAACGTAAATGATCATTCCTATTGCCGCCCCAGTTCTTTTTCCAAACCTCGTTACCTGTGGGGCTGAGTTTAACTGTCCAGAAGTCGCCCTCACCGAGTGCGCCGTTTATATCTCCATCGTTAGAGTAACTGACACCACCTATGATATAGCTACTATCGCTATCAGTGAGAATTGTTTTAGCATATTCTGCATCTGTGCCCCCCAGTACCTTCTGCCAGTTCAGTTTTCCTTTTTGGTCCAGATTTATGACCCAATAATCCTGGCTGCCTTTTGCTCCGCTTACATCACCATCTGATGAGGTAGTATAACCTGCCAGTGTTAATGAACCATTAGCTCCTTTGGTCATGCAATACGCCACATCATTCTGGGAACCGCCATAAATTTTGCTGAGTACCTTATTGCCGCCGGCATCAATAGCCAGCAACCACATGTCATAATTTTTCTGATCAGGAGGTATGTCACCATCAATTGAATTGGTAAAACCAACTGCGAAGATTGTTCCATTGATGACTTCAATATCAAAGAGTTCTTCATTTTTGCTGCCGCCAAAGCATTTGCTCCATAACAGATTTCCGGCTGCATTTATTTTCATTAGCACACCATCCGTGAAGGTACCGGTGCTGTGATTGCCCCTTATATCTCCATCATTGGAAGAGGAGGTGGCTGCGATTAAGAAACTGCCATCAGTAGTTAATTCAATATGGTTACCTATATCAAGTCCGCTTCCACCATACCTTTTCTGCCATTCAAGATTTCCTGAAGCTGATAATTTCAGCAGCCAGATATCTTTTGTTCCACCGTATCCGGCTATAACACCACCATCTGTAGAATTGGTTTCACCCAGCACCATATATCCTCCATCCGCTGTTTGGACTATATCTCTTGCACTTTCATAGCCCCTTCCGCCAAATGATTTTTCCCATTGTATGGTGCCGCACTTATCTAATTTCAATACCCACAGATCCCAGTATTCACGGTTGGGCTGTGCACTTACATCTCCGCTTTTTGAATCAGTGTATCCTGCAACAACAGTTCCGCCATCGGCAGTAAATTTTATAGTATAGGGAATATCAACATTGGCACCGCCATAATGCTGTGCCCATTGCCGGGGAGGAATCTGTGCTTTCAAGTACACAGGTATTACCGGTAATAACAAGAGAAGAAGCTGGTATATGTTTTTCACAAGTTGGCCTTTCATAGTGTGAATGATCGGCCAATTGTTGCAACTATTATGCTAAAAATTAAATTTATCAAATAAGTTTTTACCTGAAACGTATGAATTATTACTCAGCGTTTTTCCCTTAGATAATAGCTGCAAACCTGTTGCAACCCACATTTTTCACATTGCGGATTCCTTGCCAGGCAAACATAACGTCCATGAAGAATAAGCCAATGATGAGCTTTATGTATCAATTTTTCCGGTATGTTTTTTACCAGTATTTTTTCTACGGCAAACGGGGTAGAGGCTGTTTGCGGTACCAGGCCAATACGTTTACTCACCCTGAATACATGGGTGTCAACCGCCATATTTGGTTGCTGATCGATAACAGATGTAATCACATTGGCCGTTTTTCTTCCCACACCTGGTAATTGTACCAGCTCATCTACTGTCATCGGAATTTTTCCATGAAAAGACCCGAGAACTTTAACAGCCATCCCAATAAGATGTTTTGTTTTATTATTCGGATAGGAAATACTTTTAATAAGCGGGAACAGCTCATCAAATGTTGCTTTCGATAATGCGTCTACTGTCGGGTATTTTTTAAATATAGCCGGAGTGGTCATATTTACCCTTTTGTCAGTGCACTGGGCGGAAAGAATTACAGCTACTAAAAGCTGGTAGGGAGTATCATAAAGTAATTCTGTTTCTGCTTCAGGTGCATGTTGCTGGAAATAGTCAATGACAAACTGGTATTTTTCTTTACGGGTCATACTGCAAGATAAAGGGGAAAGATAAATCTCCTTTGCAAAAAGCTCCGGTGGTTACAATAAAAAAAGCATTCGCTATGGCGAATGCTAAAATAATTTTCGAACTGCTGAAAGCACTATTGTATTTCCTGTACAACTTGTTCCCGTGCATAATTCAGTACATTCAGTACTACTTCAGTACGGGGTGATTCAGTGATCTTGTCAAGGCGCTGCATCGAAACTTTCAGAACACTTAGCTTTTCACGGAGTGTCCAGTCTTTTTCAAGTGCTTTTTCAATGGCAGCAGTCTGTTTAGAAGTTGTTTCGTTATACAAATACAATAAAAGGTCCTCGGGTGTAAAATTTGTCATTTGGCAAACCGATTAATTTGTCCAGAAATAAGATGTTGTCCGTTGGTAACTGAAATATTACGAATGTCCGGATTATTAACGGGGACGGGATTGCCTTATTGTGCAGTAATTCTTAATTCTTTGAATTATCGGGCTTTTCCGATACCAGGAAGAGTTCCTCATTATCCCTTTTCATCAGGTACTTCTCCCGTGCATATTTTTCAAGAGTAGCCGGATTATTCTTAAGTGCCTCTAATTCTTTGCGTTCTGCAGATATTTGAGTGGAATAGTATTGCTTGCTCTGTTGCAGTTCCCGGAGCTCTTTTTGACGGTCAATCTGCGTAAAGAAATCATTTTTATCTAAAAAAAGGACAACAACGCAAAAAGCTGCAAACGCAATAAAATATTTGCTTTTGATCCAGGAGGGAATATGGGTTAGTAGTTTCATAATATCGGAGATAATTAGTCTGTAGTCAGAAACCCGAAATAAAGTCATTCAGGTTTCTGACCCCGACTTCGGATTTCTATTTACCAAATTTAATCTTTCCTTTTGGATAAACAGCGGAGCTTCCCAGCAATTCTTCAATTCTTACCAGTTGGTTGTACTTGGCAATTCTATCAGTCCTTGAGGCACTACCTGTTTTTATTTGTCCGCAATTCAGCGCAACAGCTAAGTCAGCAATGGTAGTGTCTTCCGTTTCACCGCTGCGATGGCTCATGATAGTATTATAGCCATTGTGCTGTGCCAGTGTAACGGCATTAATTGTTTCGGTTATGGTACCAATCTGGTTCACTTTTACAAGTAAAGCATTACCTACTCCTGTTTCGATACCTTTTTGTAAACGAATTACATTGGTTACAAAAAGATCATCCCCAACAAGCTGTATTTTTTTACCCAACTTATCAGTTAATAATTTCCAGCCACTCCAGTCATCTTCAGCCATGCCATCTTCGATAGAAACAATAGGATAATTTTTTGCCCAGTTAGCCCAATAGTCTACCATTTTTTCGCTGGTCAGTTTTTTGCCATCAGATTTATGGAAGTGATAGACTTTTTTGGCACTATCATACATTTCACTTACCGCCGGGTCCATGGCAATTGCCACTTCTGTACCCGCTTTGAAGCCGGCAGTTTTTATAGCCAGCATTACAGTATCAATGGCTTCTTCATTACTTTGAATATCCGGTGCAAAGCCACCTTCATCACCCACATTAGTACTATATCCTTTTTTCTTCAACACAGTTTTGAGGGCATGAAATATCTCAACCCCCCAGCGTAAACCTTCATTAAAGCTTGGAGCACCAACCGGCATGACCATAAATTCCTGGAAATCTATTTTATTATCGGCATGGGCACCGCCATTCAGGATATTCATCATGGGAACAGGAAGTACTTTTGCATTTGTACCACCGATATAACGGTACAGCGGTAATGAAGCTTCTTCAGCTGCAGCTTTCGCAGCAGCCATGCTTACTGCAAGAATTGCGTTGGCACCCAGTTTCCCTTTATTGGGAGTGCCATCCAGTTGAATCATCATTTCGTCAATACCGGTCTGGTCGGCCACATCATAACCCAGTAATGCCGGTGCGATTGTTTTATTGACATTAGCTACTGCTTTAAGTACACCCTTACCACCATATTTTTTCTTATCGTTATCTCTTAGCTCTACTGCTTCATGTATACCAGTGCTGGCTCCGCTTGGTACAGCAGCACGGCCCAGGGCGCCTTCATCGGTTAATACATCTACCTCTACAGTGGGATTACCTCTTGAATCTAAAATTTGTCTGGCGAAGATTTCTGAAATGTAGCTCATATTTAATTGCTTGTTTTTAAGATTGAATTGTATGTGACTGTGTTAATGATCTGAACACATCTTCCAAACTTTGGTTTTCGCTTTGCAAAGAAACGATGTTGAGGTTGTGCCGCAAAGCCAACTCCAATATTTGTTTGCGTAACTGATCAGAATCATGTGTGGCTAACTGCCAGTTGTTCGTATCGGTTTTTGTCAACCCGGTAACAGCAGGCAATTTTTCCAAAAGCTGAATATCTATACTCTCTCTGAATGTGACTTTCACAATATTGGAAGAAGTTTTGCTGAGTTTACTCATTTTATCATCAGCCACGAGGATTCCCTTGTTAATAATAATGACCCTGTCGCAGATGGCTTCAACTTCCTGCAGAATATGTGAGGAGAATAAAATGGTCTTGTCTTTTCCCTGTTGTTTTATCACTTCTCGAATTTCAACTATTTGGTTCGGGTCCAGGCCAGATGTTGGTTCATCAAGTATCAGCACTTCAGGTCCATGGATCAGGGCAGCTGCTAGGCCTACTCTTTGTTTATATCCTTTTGACAGTTGCCCGATTTTTTTCTTTGCCTCAATAGTCAGGCCCACTGTTTCAATTACTTTTTCAACCGCTTTCCGTTTATCATCAATTTTATGCAGTTCGGCAACAAACGCCAGGTACTCCTTTACATACATATCATAGTACAAAGCATTTAGTTCTGGCAGGTACCCGATCTTCTTTTTAGTTTCCAGTGGTTCTTCGGCTACATTAATACCACATACATAGGCTTCGCCACTGGTTTGCGCCAAATAACCAGTTATAATTTTCATGGTTGTGGATTTTCCTGCGCCGTTTGGCCCCAGGAAACCAACTATCTCTCCTTTGTCTACTTTAAATGAAATATTATTGACCGCTTTTTGCTCGCCGTATTGTTTGAGAAGGTTTTTTACTTCGATGGACATACTACAAACCTACATCAAAACCTTAAATTAGTTGATCTGGGGTTGCCTGAAACTTATTTCATTATTTTTATGGCTTATGATTACCGTTATTTCCATCATTTTTATAGCGGGGTATGCGGCAATAGCATTGGAGCATCCCCTTAAAGTTAACAAAGCAGCCACAGCACTAATTACAGGGGTTTTGTGCTGGACTGTATTTGCATTGTTTTCTGACAATGAACATGCTCCCGCCCATCAGCTTACAGAGTACCTGGGTGAAGTAGCAGGTATTTTATTCTTTTTGATGGGTGCGATGACCATTGTAGAGCTGATTGACGCACACGATGGGTTTGAGGTAATTACCAGCCGCATCAGGACCACTAATAAAAGAAAACTGATTTGGGTAATTGGATTAATAACTTTCTTTCTTTCGGCAGTCTTAGATAACCTTACTACTACCATTGTGTTGGTTTCTTTATTACGTATAATAATTCCTGATAAAAAAGACAGGCTGTTATTTGCGGGAATGGTGATTATCTCTGCGAATGCAGGTGGTGCGTGGAGCCCGATTGGAGACGTAACAACCACTATGCTGTGGATCGGAGGTCAGATTACAGCAGGTAATATTATTATTAAAACGTTACTGCCAAGTCTTGTTTGCTTTTTAGTACCCGCTATTATAATAAGCAGGCAATTAAAAGGTCATATCGGTCAATCAGTTGAACCAATAAAAAATAAAGATTTTACTACCAACAGCAGAGAGCGGAAGACAGTATTCTGGCTGGGACTGGGAAGCTTGCTCTTTGTTCCTGTATTTAAAACCATAACACACCTGCCTCCCTATATGGGTGTTTTATTGGGTTTAGGGGTTATGTGGGTGATAACTGAAATGATACACAGTGGGAAGGATGAAGCAGAAAAAGGCCTTTATTCTGTTAATCATGCATTGCGCAAAATTGACACACCAAGTATTTTGTTTTTCCTGGGCATTTTGCTGAGCATAGCAGCTTTACAGGTAACAGGAGTACTGGCAGATCTTGCGGTTTCGATGAACAACTCAATAGGTAATATTAAAATAATCACCGTATTGATCGGCCTGCTTTCAGCAATTGTAGACAACGTACCACTGGTGGCAGCTGCGCAGGGTATGTATAGCCTGGAACAGTTCCCTACCGATCATTATTTCTGGGAATTCCTTGCTTATTGTGCCGGAACCGGCGGAAGTATCCTGGTCATTGGCTCTGCAGCAGGGGTAGCTGCTATGGGGTTGGAAAAAATTGAATTTTTCTGGTATATGAAAAAAATTGGCTGGCTGGCATTACTGGGTTACCTGGCAGGGGCAGGGGTTTATCTTTTGCAACTGTATTTATTTCACAGCTGAGCAACTATTATAAATCTTCAAATTCGTAAAGGGGGTCAATATCGGTACCTGCTTTCATTTCCACAATCGGTTTTATTAATCCATCATGCAGGTCATACACCCAGCCATGTAAATCTGGTCTTTGTTCACTGCTCCAGGCTCTTTGGATAAGAGCAGTTTTAGCCAGGTTGAATACTTGTTCTTTTACATTTAATTCCACCATACGGTTAACCCTTTTTTCTTCATCAGGAATATTTTCCAGTTCTTTCCGGTGTATGCGGTAAATGTCTTTAATGTTCCGGAGCCACATATTAAGCACCTGGTTAAAGTCTTCGTTTGACATAGCGGCCTTAATGCCACCACATCCATAGTGCCCACAAACCACCACATGTTTTATTTTCAAATGGTTGACCGCATAATCCACCACACTCATTAAATTAACATCTGTGTTTACTACCAGGTTAGCCACATTACGATGAATGAAGATTTCTCCCGGTTCAGTTTGTGTTATCTGATCGGGGGGCACCCTGCTGTCACTGCAGCCGATCCATAAAAATTCTGGCGACTGCACATGTAATAGCCGTTCGAAAAAATCAGGGTCTTCAGCCAGTTTTTTGGCTGCCCAATGTTTATTATCATTTAATAAAACCTCGTATGGTTTCATATGGAGTTTAAATATTATTTAAAAATAGCCTCTAATACATACAAAATGAAAACTAACTTTTGCGCCTTATTTAAAAAATTAAATAAAATATGACAATAAACTTAAACAAGTTTACTGCTTACCTGTTATTTTTACCGGGTTAATAAAGGCAATCTGAAATTTTGACATTCACCCGGCCTTGTAGAAAGGTTTGGATTACAAGGTCCAAAATGTTATTTTGCGACACTTTGATGGGAAAAAACAGTAAAACATATAATACTTTCCAGGTGGCTTCGGCCATATTTATGATATTGGCTCTTTTATGGCTTACTGTAAGTACTCCTTTTGTGTTTAATAGCCAGAAAGAACGAAGTAGCCAGCAATTGTCTGCCAATGCCGGCACCGAAGAAGAAACAGCCAATCCCTTTGGCAATACTACTGAAGAAAAAACGCCCAACAGCAGTTCTTTTTCTGAAGAATACCTGCATGATCATCACGGGGCTGATCATTTTTTATTAATTGTTTCGCAATACCATAAATGCGAGAACTCAGGTACGTATACCGCTTTCCACGGCGAATTACTTGTCCCCCCACCCAACCAGCTGTAGTTTTTTTCTATTTTACTAGAAGACGCCGTCTTGTGTCATTTTCTTAATTATTATAAAGCAACCTTATCATCATTTATGATGGTAGCGATAAATTTCATTGTTAATCGAATCAAAATAGCTTCTCATGAAGAACAATAGTATGTTTAAAGAAATTAAAAGTGACCTGCCTGCAAGTATTGTAGTATTTTTTGTTGCAGTTCCTTTATGTTTGGGTATTGCACTGGCTTCCGGGGCGCCACTTTTTTCGGGCATCATTGCAGGAATTGTGGGTGGTATTATTGTAGGTATTGCAAGCGGTTCTTCTTTGGGGGTTAGCGGCCCTGCTGCCGGCCTGGCAGTAATTGTATTAACCTCTATCGCTACACTGGGATCCTGGCCTGCTTTTTTACTAGCGGTTGTATTAGCCGGCTTTATTCAACTTGCACTGGGCTTTGCCAAAGCCGGCTTTATTGCCTACTTTTTTCCTTCCTCGGTAATTAAAGGGATGCTTACCGGAATAGGGCTTCTCATTATATTAAAACAAATTCCACATGCATTAGGCTGGGATAAGGACGCAGAAGGCGATGATGCTTTTTTACAGGCCGACGGGCAAAATACTTTTTCCGAGATTGCACAGGCTCTGGATTTTATTACACCCGGTGCTGTTTTGATTGCAGCGATCTCTTTAGGTTTATTGATTTTGTGGGATTCGGTGTTAACAAAAAAGCATAAAATTTTTCAGTTGATACAAGGCCCCATCGTTGTAGTAATTCTTGGTATTGTAATGAACTATCTCTTTAAATCTGGGACACTGGATTTTAGTTTAGCTGATGACCAGGTAGTTAGGCTGCCGGTTGCCAACAATTTAACTGAATTTTTTAACCAGTTCACTCTTCCCGATTTTTCAGCAATTACTAATGTTGAAGTGTGGAAGATTGCCATCGTATTAGCTATAGTTGCCAGCCTGGAAACCTTGCTGAGTGTTGAAGCAACAGACAAAATGGACCCCAATAAAAGAATTACCCCTACCAACAGGGAACTAAAAGCCCAGGGACTGGGAAACATATTTTCAGGATTAATTGGAGGTTTACCCGTTACACAGGTAATAGTGCGCAGCTCAGCCAATATTACATTTGGTGGCAAAACAAAACTATCTGCCATTCTTCACGGGATATTTTTATTGATAAGTGCTATTACAATTGCCAGTGTTTTGAATATGATTCCGCTTGCCAGTTTAGCAGCCGTTTTATTAATGGTAGGATATAAATTGGCGAAGCCTGAACTGTTTAAGAAAATGTACAAATTGGGTTGGGAGCAGTTTATTCCCTTTGTAGCCACAGTTATTGGTATTTTGCTTACAGACTTGCTGAAAGGGATTACGATCGGGATGCTGTTCGGTATTTTTTACACCCTACGTCACAGCTTCAGAAATTCGCATTACATGAAAGAAACGGTTACATCAGAAGAAGGGCATGAAGTACATCACCTGGTGCTTGCCGAAGAAGTTTCCTTTTTTAATAAAGCCAGTGTGATAAAAGAGTTGGAAGAGATTCCGGAAAATTCAAAAGTTATCATTGATTGCAGCAATTCTAAATCCATAGCTTATGATGTGGTGGAACTCATCCGTGATTTCAAAAGCAATGCAAAAACAAAAAATATAGCGGTTGAAACAATAAACTTTATTGAGCCGGCTTAAAAATATTTATTATACAACAGTAAAAGAAAAATTTAAAATGAGAGCACATTCAAAAGAAACACAAGCCAGTTTAACGCCCAGGATGGCAATGGAAATATTACAGGAAGGAAACGGGCGGTTTATTAAAAACCTGAAAGCCCAAAGGGACTTGCTTGAACAGGTAAATGATACCAGGGAAGGTCAATGGCCATTTGCCACCATACTGAGCTGTATTGACAGCCGCACTTCTGCTGAGTTAGTTTTCGACCAGGGATTGGGTGATATTTTCTCTATCAGAATTGCTGGAAATATTGTGAACACAGACATATTGGGCAGTATGGAATTTGCCTGTAAAGTAGCCGGGTCAAAGCTGATCGTTGTGCTTGGGCATACCAAATGCGGGGCTGTAAAAGGAGCCTGCGATCATGTGGAAATGGGCAACCTTACGGAATTATTATCCAAACTGCAACCAGCAGTTTACTCCGAATCTGAAACTACGGCTGCGGATAAGAGAAATTCGAAAAATGGAAAATTTGTTGAAAATGTAGCTACGTTGAATGTGAAACGAAGTGTGAAGAATATTATTGAACGCAGCTTTATCCTGGAGGAAATGTTGAAAAAAGGAGAAATAGGCATTGTGGGAGCCATGTATAATATAGATACCGGTAAGGTGGAGTTTTATAAAGATGTATCTTATATAAAGGATGAAAAAAATCCAAAATTTAGTGTGGCCGAATTAAGACATTAATTTTTAAACTGGGTTGGAAATAATCTCCAACCCTATTTTATATGGATAACCATTCCTTTAACGAAGCACATGTCCTCCATGAATTGAAGCATTATCTTCCATCGCAACAGGCATTGC
>Ga0073904_10000874_pt1 | contig 22159 bp, 17 predicted proteins | sample KloWWTrecipitate_FD_66668 | JGI IMG/M metagenome (GOLD analysis project Ga0073904, IMG submission 66668) | Active sludge microbial communities from Klosterneuburg, Austria, studying microevolution and ecology of nitrifiers - Klosterneuburg... | ecosystem: Engineered > WWTP > Aerobic digester >... | reverse complement strand
CCTGCTGCCCACGATCCGCTCGCGCTGCCAGCAGCTCAGGCTCATGCCGCCGGCGCCCGAGCAGGCGCTGCAGTGGTTGCAGTCGGCCGGTGGCGGCGCCGATGCCGCGGACCTGCTCGGTATCGCAGCGGGTTGTCCGCTGGGCGCGCTGCGCATTCGCGAGGCGGATGCCATCGGGGGCTTCGACCGCGCGGCCGACATGATGCGCCGCGCGGCATCACCCGGAGCCTGGATTCCTGAGCTGGTGAGCGGATGCGCCGACCTGGAGTTGCGCGAGCTGCTCGGCTGGGTGTTCCTGTTCCTGGCCGATCTGAGTCGCGCGCTGGCGCACGGCTCAGCCTCGGGGGCTCGCATCCAGCGGGCTGCCGCGGCCATCGACGAGCTGATGCCCCGTGTCGGCGCCGTGCACGCCGCGCGGATGCTGCAGCGCACCCTGGCGGCGCGTCGCGATGCGGCGTCGACGGCCAATCCGAACCGCCAGCTGCTGCTCGAGGCCTTGCTCATCGATTGGCAGCGAGGCTGTTGAGGCTGGCAAAATCCGGGTTGAGTCGCTACTCTTCTGCAAGTACCACCGGAGTGATTCCCCCAGCCCATGACCGCGCCGCAAGGAACCCGCAACGGCATCCTGTCCCTGACCATCAAGGACAAGGCGGTGCTGTATGCGGCGTACATGCCCTTCCTGCAGAACGGTGGCCTGTTCATCCCGACCAACAAGCCCTACCGCATCGGCGACGAAGTATTCATGCTGCTGAACCTGATGGACGAGCAGGAGAAGATTCCGGTGGCCGGCAAGGTGGTTTGGGTCACGCCCAAGCGCGCACAGGGCAACCGCGCCTCGGGCATTGGCGTGCAGTTCAACGGTCAGGACGACACGGCAAGCCGCAAGATCGAAACCTACCTTGCGGGCGCCCTGGAATCCGAACGTCCCACGCACACGATGTGAGAAGCGGCCTGCGGGCCGTCGGCGCATGCTCATAGACAGCCATTGTCATCTGGACTACCTCACGTCGCCCGACGTGGGCATGGACATCCACGCCATCCTGCAAACTGCCGCGGCCGCCGGGGTAGGGCGCATGCTCACGGTGGCGGTCGACCGCGAGAACCAGTTGCGCGTGCTCGCCCACGCGCAGGCGCACGAGCAGGTCTTTGCATCGGTCGGCATTCATCCCTCGTCCTGTGCCGCGGAGCCGGTCAGCGTCGCCGAGCTGCTCGCGCTCGCCGCGCAGCCCAAGGTGGTCGCGATCGGCGAAACCGGGCTCGATTACTACCATGGCGCGGAGCACGCCGAGCGCCAGCAGCAGAGCTTCGTCACGCATCTGCAGGCGGCGTCGCGGGCGGGGCTCCCGGTCATCGTGCATACGCGCGATGCGCGCGAGGACACGCTGCGGTTGCTCGCCGCACATGCCGATCCGGTGCACGCCGGCGTGATGCATTGCTTCACGGAAAGCCTGGAGATGGCCCGCGCGGCGATGGAGATGAACTTCATGATCTCGTTCTCCGGGATCATCACCTTCCGCAGCGCCGCGGCGTTGCGCGAGGTCGTTCGCGCCGTACCGCTCGATCGCATGCTGGTGGAAACCGACTCGCCCTACCTCGCGCCGGTGCCGCATCGCGGGCGCACCAACGAGCCGCGCCACGTGCTGCACGTCGCCGAAGCGGTGGCGGCGATCAAGGAGATTCCGCTCGAGGAAGTGGCTGCGGCGACCACGGCGAATTTCTACCGGTTGTTCCCGCGCGCGGTCGTGGCCTGAGGGCGCGCCGTGAGGCAGTTGCCGTTCGGGTTGGGGCTGGTGGAAGGCTTCTACGGCCGGCAATGGCGCGACGAGGACCGCATCGCCTGCCTGCGCTTCATCGCGGGCACCGGCTATCGCTACTACCTTTATGCACCCAAGGGCGATGCCGTACTGCGACGCCGCTGGCCCGAGCGCTGGGACGCCGCGGAGGAGCGACGCATGCGCGCGATCGCCGACTGTTGCGCCGAATCCGGACTCGACTGGGGGTTCGGGCTGAGTCCGCTCGGGCTGGTCGAGGATCCCTCGCCCGTGAACCTGCGGCGCCTGCGCGACAAGGTGCGTTACCTGGAGAGCTTCGGCGCACGCATCCAGTGCATCCTCTTCGATGACATGCCGCGCCACGTCCATGCGCTGGCCGCCTCGCAACTGGATATCGTCGCCGAGGTGATGTCCGTCAGCGAGGCCGGGCATGCGCTCGTCTGCCCCAGCTATTACTCGACCGACCCGGTGCTGGAACGCGTGTTCGGTGCGATGCCCGCCGATTACTGGGAAGAGCTCGGCGCCGGGCTGCCTCGCGAGATGGGTATATTCTGGACCGGCGACAGGGTTTGCGCCGAATCCCACGATGCGGCAGGTCTCGGCGAGATCGCGGCGCGTTTCGCGCGCAAGCCCGTGCTGTGGGACAACTACCCCGTCAACGACGGCGCCAGGGGATCGAACTTCCTGCGCATTGACGCTTTCCGCGGCCGCGGGAGCGAGCTCGCCGGGCTCACGCAGGCGCATTTCGTGAACCCGATGAACCAGTGCTGGCTGTCGCGGATCGCCTTGCAGTCGCTGGCGCTGCTCTACCAGCAGGGGCCCGCCTACGATGCAGACGCCGCTTTCGCGTATTGCCTGCGCGCGCAGTGCGAGGAGGCGCTGGCCGCGCAACTCGCCGCGGATCTCGATGCGCTGCAGCGCGAGGGGCTGAGTGCGCTGTCCGGGGCGCGTCTCGCGCAGATGCGCGCGCGCTATGCCGAATTTCACTCGCCGCTGGCGGAGGAAGTCCGCGACTGGCTCCACGGCGGCTACGCCTTCGATCCGGCCTGCCTCACCGATTGAGCGCCGACGCTGTCTTACGCAGCAGGTAGTGGCCGGCGAAGCCGGCGCGCTCCTATAATCGCCGCCATCCAATTACTGACCGACGGGGACATTCCATGCATCACCAGGGCAAGGCGATCACGCTGCGAGCGCTGGAATCCGGTATCGTCGAGCTGTGCTTCGACCGCGACGCGGATGCCGTCAACAAGTTCGACCAGCTGACTCTCGGCGAGCTCGGCGAGGCGCTGGGGCAGATCGCCGCGGACAGTGGCGTGCGGGGCGTGCTGATCACCAGCGCCAAGCCCGAGTACTTCATCGTCGGCGCCGATATCGGCGAGTTCGGCGCGCTGTTCCGCCAGGGCGAGGCCGCCCTGCTCGAGAACCTGGCCCGGGCGAACGCCATATTCAACGCACTGGAAGATCTTGCGGTACCGAGCGTCTGCGCCATCAACGGTACCGCGCTGGGCGGCGGGCTGGAGCTCTGCCTGGCCGCGGATGCGCGCGTGATGTCGCGCGGCGCCCGTGTCGGTCTGCCCGAGGTCAAGCTCGGGATCAATCCCGGCTTCGGCGGCACGGTGCGCCTGCCGCGCGTGATCGGCGTCGACAACGCGGTCGAGTGGATCTGCGGCGGCAGCGAGTACAAGGCCGAGGTCGCGCTGAAGGTGGGTGCGGTCGATGCGGTGGTCGAGCCGGCGCGCCTGCGAGAGGCCGCGCTGGACCTGCTGCGCCAGTGCATGGATGGCACGCTGGATTACGCGGCACGGCGTCGCGAGAAGACGCAACCGGTGCAACTCAATGACATCGAACGCATGATGGCCTTCATGACGGGCAAGAGCGTGGTGGCCGCGCAGGCGGGGCCGAACATGCCGGCGCCGGTGACGGCCGCCAAGTCGATGGAGAAATCCGTGGGCCTGTCGCGCGACGAGGCGCTCGAGGTGGAGGCGAAGTTCTTCGCGCGGCTCGCGCTCACCAACGAGGCGGACAGCCTGATCGGGCTGTTCCTGAACGAGCAGGCGGTTTCGAAGAAGGCGCGGGAGTGGGAGTCGGCCGGACGCAAGGTGACGCACGCGGCGGTTCTCGGAGCAGGCACCATGGGTGGCGGTGTGGCCTACCAGTCGGCGAGCTGCGGCGTGCCGATCGTGATGAAGGACATCGCCGAGAAGGGACTGGAGATCGGCATGCGTGAGGCCGGCAAATTGCTCTCGGGCCAGGTCAGCCGCGGGCGCATGACGCCAGAAGCCATGGCCGGCGTGCTGCGCACCATCCGTCCCGCGCTCGATTACAGCGGTTTCGGTGCAGTGGATTTCGTGGTCGAGGCGGTCGTCGAGAACGAGAACGTCAAGAAGCGCGTGCTCGCCGAGTGTGAAGCGGTGCTGGGCAGCGATGCCGTGCTCGCGAGCAACACCTCGACGATCTCGATCACGCGCCTTGCACAGGCCCTGGCGCGCCCGGCGAATTTCTGCGGCATGCACTTCTTCAACCCGGTGCACCGCATGCCCCTGGTCGAGGTGATCCGCGGCGAGCACAGTTCCGACGCCGCCATCGCCACCACGGTGGCTTACGCGCGACAGCTCAAGAAGACGCCGATCGTGGTGCGCGATTGCCCGGGCTTCCTGGTCAACCGTGTGCTGTTCCCGTATTTCGGCGCGTTCAACGCCTTGTTGCGCGATGGCGCGGACTTTCGCCAGGTCGATCGCGTGATGCAGAAATTCGGCTGGCCCATGGGGCCGGCGCACCTGCTGGACGTGGTCGGCATCGACGTGGCGCATCACGCCGCCGGCGTGATGGCCGAGGGCTTCCCCGAACGCATGCAGATCGGGTTCCGCACCGCGGTGGAACTGATGTTCGAGGCGGGGCGCTTCGGGCAGAAGACCGGGGCGGGTTTCTATCGTTACGAACAGGACAAGCGTGGCAAGCCGGTCAAGACGCCCGACCCCGAAGCGCAGGCGATGATCGCCGGCATCAGCGCCGCGCCGCGCGAGTTCGAGGAGCAGCAGATCGTCGAACGCATGATGGTGCCCATGTGCAACGAACTCGTGCGCTGCCTCGATGAGGACATCGTGGATTCGGCGGGCGAGGCCGACATGGCGCTGGTCATGGGCATCGGCTTCCCCGTGTTCCGCGGCGGTGCGCTGCGCTACATGGATCACATGGGCCTGGCGGAGTTCTGTGCCGCCGCGGACCGCCATGCGGGGATCGCGGCAGTCTACGGCGTGCCGGAGTCGTTGCGCGCCCGTGCGCGTGACGGCAGGCGTTTCTATTCCTGATACACCGGTGCCTGCGTCTGCAGGGGAGGAACGGCGTGAGTTTCAAAGACGACGATGTGGTGATTATCGACTGCGCACGGACCCCGATGGGGCGTTCGAAGAACGGCGTATTCCGCAATGTGCGCGCGGAAGACTTGTCCGCGGATCTCGTGAACGCGTTGTTCGCGCGCAATCCGAACGTGGATCCTGCCGCGGTGGAAGACGTGATCTGGGGCTGCGTGAACCAGACCGAGGAGCAGGGCTGGAACGTGGCACGCATGTTCTCGCTGCTCACCGTGGTACCGCATTCGGCCGGTGCGCAGACCATATCGCGGCTCTGCGGCTCCTCGATGTCGGCGCTGCACATCGCCGCGCAGTCGGTCATGACCGGCTATGGCGATGTGTTCCTGGTCGGCGGCGTGGAGCACATGGGACACCTGCCGATGGACAAGGGCATCGATCCCAACCCCCGCATGAGCAAGCACGTCGCCAAGGCCGCCGGGATGATGGGCATCACCGCCGAGGGACTGGCCATGCTGCACGGCATCACGCGCGAGCAGCAGGATGCCTTCGGCGTGCGCTCGCACCGCCTGGCGGCCCGAGCGCAGGACGAAGGGCGCTGGGCGCGCGAGATCATCCCGGTGCGCGGTCATGACGAGGATGGCTTCAGCAAGCTGATCACCGAGGACACCACGGTGCGCCGTGACACCACGCTCGAGGGGCTGGGTGCCTTGGCGCCGGCTTTCGACCCGCGCAACGGCACGGTCACCGCCGGAACCTCGTCGCAGATCGCCGACGGTGCGGCGGCGATGATCGTGATGTCCGGACGCAAGGCGCGGGCCTGTGGCGTGCAGCCGCGCGCGAAGATCCGGGCGATGGCAGTTGCGGGGGTGGACCCTTCGATCATGGGTTACGGTCCGGTTCCGGCGACACACAAGGCGCTGGCGCGCTGCGGCCTGGCGATGAAGGACATCGAGGCGGTGGAACTCAACGAGGCCTTCGCCGCGCAGGCCCTGCCTGTGCTCAAGGACCTCGGGCTGCTCGACGACATGGACACCAGGGTCAATCTGCACGGAGGCGCGATCGCGCTGGGGCATCCCTTCGGTTGCTCGGGCGCGCGGATTACCGGGACCCTCATCAACGTGATGGAGCAGCGCGACCTCACGCTGGGACTGGCGACCATGTGCATCGGCATGGGCCAGGGGATCGCGACGGTGCTGGAGCGGGTTTGATGCCGGGGCAGAGGCAGGGGGGAATCGCGATCCCGGAGTCCGGGGCCGCGGCTGCGTGACCGGTCGTCGTTCCCCCGAGAATTGGCTGCTGCTGGCGAGTTACGGTTCGGTCGCGGTCGCCCTGATCCTGATCGTCGTCAAGGCGGCGGCGTGGTTGTATACGGGGTCCGCCAGCCTGCTCGGTTCATTGATCGATTCCTTCATGGATTCCATGGCCTCGCTGCTGTCGATGGCCGCGGTGCGCTATTCGCTGAAGCCGGCGGACGAGGAACATCGTTTCGGGCACGGCAAGGCCGAATCGCTGGCGGCACTGGCGCAGTCGGCGTTCATCATGGGTTCCGCGGTGCTGCTGTTCCTGTATTGCCTGGAGCGTATTCTGCAAGCCGAGGAGCACGTGCTCGAGCATACCGGGATCGGTATCGCGGTCAGTGTCTGTGCGATCGTGTGCACGCTCGGGCTGCTCGCGCTGCAGACACACGCTATACGCCTCACCGGCTCGACGGCGATCAGCGCAGATCGGCTGCACTACAAGTCAGACCTGCTGATGAACGGGGCTGTCATCATTTCACTGCTGTTTGCCCAGCGGGGTGTCTACCTGGTCGATGTGGTCATGGGGCTGTTCATCGCCATGATCATCTCCCGCGGCGCCGTGCAGATCGGGTGGGAGGCTTTTGGTCTGCTGATGGACAAGGCACTGTCGCCGGAGGTCGATCAGCACATCCGCGAACTGGCGCTGTCCAGTCCGGGCGTGCTCGGCGTGCACGATTTGCGTACACGGCGCTCCGGGATGCGCTACATCATCCAGTTGCACGTGGAACTGGAGGACGAGACGTCGCTGCTCGTCGCCCACGGCATCGCCGACGCGGTGGAATTTCGCCTGCGCGAGGCGTATCCCGGTGCGGACGTGATCATCCACCAGGATCCGCACAGCGCGGTGGCAGAGGAGTATGCGGCGGCAATGGCGCAGGGCCCGTTGCAGCTGCCTGCAGGGTTGCGGCCGAGTTGAATTGCTGCGCAGCCGTGTGGCAAACTGCGGTCGCCTGGAACTCCCCTGACTTTGTCAAGAAATCATCGGCATAACAACAAGTTGCGCAGATCTCCTGATTCAGCGGTCAAAGCCCGGCCCGGCTGTGCGAAAGTGGCGGAACTGGTAGACGCGCTGGATTTAGGTTCCAGTGCCGCAAGGCGTGCGGGTTCGAGTCCCGCCTTTCGCACCACAACGGGAAGGGTTGCCGACGGGAAGGCACCGGGCAGATGCGCTGGCCGGTTTCCCGATTTTGCCGACTCTCGGATTTCATGAACCCATGCTAGAATGCGCGCCCTTGTGGTTGGCGTGCCGCTGCCGAATGGGCGTGCGGGTGCGTCGAGCGCATTAGCGGATCAGGCTGTTTCCGAGCGATATCCGGTTGTCCATTCCCTCCGGCGATGCGTCCGGCCTTGGTGGTCGGTGCACGCGAGTGGCGGGCCGGAATGGCGAGTTCCGTCACGGATATGTGGGGCGCTGCGTTGTGCGCGCCTTCGATGATCAATGTCACAGTTCTTGAGCGAGGTTGAAAATGCAGGTTTCCGTTGAAATTACGTCGGGATTGGGCCGGCGCCTGACCATTGGCGTGCCGGCGGCGCGCGTTGAGGCGGAAGTGGCGGCACGCCTCGAGAAGGCTGCGAAGACGGTGCGCCTGAAGGGTTTCCGTCAGGGCAAGGTGCCGATGCGGGTTGTGCAGCAGCGCTTCGGCGCCGGTGTTCGCCAGGAGGTGCTCGGCGAGGTGATGAGCCAGTCGTTCTACGAGGCCGTGCGCCAGGAGGACCTCAAGCCCGCGGGCCAGCCCACCATCGAACCCCGTACGCTCGCCAGTGGACGCGACCTCGAGTTCATCGCGACATTCGAGGTTTACCCGGAAATCGAGCTGATCGATTTCAGCAGGCTCAGCGTCGAGCGCCCGGTGGCTGATGTCACCGAGGCCGACATCGACCGCATGATCGACGTATTGCGCAACCAGCAGGCGTCGTGGAGCACGGTGGAGCGCGCGGCCGCGCCGGGGGACAAGGTCAACATCGACTACACCGGACGCCGTGATGGCGTCGCATTCGACGGCGGCTCGGCGACGGGCAGCGATCTGGTTCTCGGGTCCGGCCGTATGATCCCGGGATTCGAGTCCGGTATCGAGGGGATGGTTGCCGGTGAAACCCGCGAGCTGAAGCTGCGCTTCCCGGAGGAATATCACGCCGAGGATCTGCGCGGTGCGGAAGTGGTCTTCGACGTCACGCTGAACAGCGTTGCCGGGAAGGAGTTGCCGGAGCTGGGCGAGGAATTTTTCGCGCGCTTCGGTGTCTCCGAAGGTGGGCTCGACGGATTCCGTGCCGAAGTGCGCGCCAATATGGAGCGCGAGCTCAAGCAGGCATTGCGCAACAAGGTGAAGGCGCGCGTGATGAATGCGCTGCACGAGCGCACCGACGTCGAGATTCCGCAGGCGCTGGTGCGCCAGGAAATCGAGACGCTGCGCCGCCAGGCCCTGCGCCAGTTCGGCGGCGACGCGGCACGATTCGATGCCAGTATCCTGCCCGACGAGATGTTCCGCGCGCAGGCAGAGCGTCGCGTGGCGCTTGGTTTGCTTCTGGGCGAAGTGATCCGTCGCGAGAGCCTGAAGGCAGACCCGGCGCGCGTACGCGGTGTGGTGGAGGAGATGGCTTCCACCTACGAGGAGCCGGAGGAAGTGATCAACTGGTACTATGGCAATCGCGAGCAGCTGGCCTCCGTCGAGGCGGTGGTTCTGGAGGATCAGGTGATCGACTCCATCCTGGAGCGCGCGACGGTCACGGAGGTTCCGTGCAGCTACGAGGAGGCGCTGCGCGCCGATCCGCCGAAGCCGGCGACCGACGAGTCGCAGTCCTGACAAACCCCGCGGAGGGGATGCGTAAGCGTTCCTCCGCTTATTGGCCTTGAGCGAGGAGTACATCGCATGGATCAGCGTGGCGAGCGAAGCGGTAGCACCATCAACGGTCTCGGGCTCGTGCCCATGGTCGTGGAGCAGACTGCGCGGGGTGAGCGCTCCTACGATATTTACTCGCGTCTGCTGAAGGAGCGCGTGATCTTCATCGTCGGTCCGGTCGAGGACTACATGGCCAATCTGGTCGTGGCCCAGATGCTGTTCCTCGAGTCGGAGAATCCCGACAAGGATATTCACCTTTACATCAACTCTCCGGGCGGCTCGGTCACCGCAGGGCTGTCGATCTACGACACGATGCAGTTCATCAAGCCGGACGTCAGCACGATGTGCATCGGCCAGGCCGCGAGCATGGGTGCCTTCCTCCTGGCGGGCGGAACGTCGGGCAAGCGCTACGCGCTGCCGAACTCGCGCATCATGATCCACCAGCCCAGCGGCGGCGCCCACGGCCAGGCCTCCGACATCGACATCCATGCGCGCGAGATCCTGATCATTCGCGAGCGGCTCAATGCCCTGTTGGCCAAGCATACGGGGCAGTCGGTGGAAACCGTGGCGCGCGACACGGAGCGGGACAATTTCATGAATCCCGAGAAGGCCAGGGAGTACGGGATCATCGACGAGGTGCTGAGCCATCGTCCGGGCAAGTAGGTACCAATTTGGTGCCGTCCTGCTAGACTCTCGAAAGTGTTGGGGGGGGCGGACATGCGGCCCGGGCGCGCATGGCACGGCACCCCGGGTGAACTAGGGCTGATTCTGGCGGAGTGGTGATGACGAAGGAAAGCGGCGGCGACAAGAGCAAACTGCTGTATTGCTCTTTTTGTGGCAAGAGCCAGCACGAGGTTCGCAAGCTGATAGCGGGTCCGTCGGTGTTCATCTGCGACGAGTGCGTCGATCTGTGCAACGACATCATCCGCGAGGAGGTCCAGGAAACGTCGGGCGACGCGTCCAGGAACAAGTTGCCCAAGCCCCGCGAGATCTGCCAGATTCTCGATGAGTACGTGATCGGCCAGCGCCACGCGAAGAAGGTGCTGTCGGTGGCTGTTTACAACCACTACAAGCGTCTGCGCGAGGGCGACCGGCAGCGCGACGAGGTCGAGCTGGGCAAGAGCAACATCCTGCTGGTCGGCCCGACCGGCAGCGGCAAGACGCTTCTCGCCGAGACGCTCGCGCGCCTGCTCGATGTGCCCTTCACGATCGCGGACGCGACCACGCTCACCGAGGCGGGTTACGTCGGCGAGGACGTGGAGAACATCATCCAGAAACTGCTGCAGAAAGCCGAATATGATGTGGAAAAGGCCCAGATGGGCATTGTCTACATCGACGAGATCGACAAGATCTCGCGCAAGTCGGAAAACCCGAGCATCACGCGTGACGTGTCGGGCGAGGGCGTGCAGCAGGCCCTGTTGAAGCTCATAGAAGGCACGGTGGCATCGGTGCCGCCGCAGGGCGGACGCAAGCACCCGCAGCAGGAGTTCCTGCAGGTTGACACCTCGAACATCCTCTTCATCTGCGGCGGCGCATTCGCGGGTCTCGAGAAGATCATCCGCGACCGTTCGGAGAAGAGCGGCATCGGTTTCTCCGCCGAGGTCAAGGGCAAGGACGAGGCCAAGAACGTGAGCCAGCTGCTGCGCGAGCTGGAGCCCGAGGATCTCGTGCGCTACGGCCTGATCCCCGAGTTCGTGGGCCGCCTGCCGGTCATCGCGACGCTCGAGGAACTCGACGAACCGGCGCTGATCCAGATCCTTACCGAACCGAAGAACTCCCTCACGCGCCAGTTCAAGAAGCTGTTCGACATGGAGGGAGTGGAGCTGGACTTTCGCGAGGACGGTTTGCGCGCGATCGCCGGGCGAGCGCTGGCGCGCAAGACCGGTGCCCGCGGGCTGCGCTCGATCCTCGAATCCGTGCTTCTCGAAACGATGTACGAGATTCCCTCGGAACGCGACGTGACCAAGGTCGTGATCGACGAGTCCGTCATCAAGGGCGACTCGGCGCCGCTCAAAGTCTACGAATCCGTCCAGCCCAAGGCTGCCCCCGGGGAGTGAGTTCCCTGCGTCGCGCGAGTCCGGCTCGCGCACTTCGAGTAGTATCTTCCGGCGGCTTCCCGTTTCGTGAGCGGAGTTGCCGGCCCAGGCCCGTGAGGGGCGAGGAGTAACCCAATGAAATCCGAGACTGCTGCGTGGCCGGTACTGCCGTTGCTGCCCCTGCGCGATGTCGTGGTGTTCCCGCACATGGTCATCCCGCTGTTCGTCGGCCGCGAAAAGTCGATCGCGGCGCTGGAATCGGCGATGGACGACGAGAAGCGCATCCTGCTGGTCGCGCAGCGCAGCGCCACGGAAGACGACCCGGGCATGAAGGATGTCTACCGTGTGGGCACGATAGCCAACGTGCTGCAGCTCTTGCGGCTGCCCGACGGCACCGTGAAGGTGCTGGTCGAAGGCAGCGAGCGTGCCGCGATCGAGGGCGTCAACGCGCGCGAGGGCTACCTCGAGGCCAGGGTGCGCCCGCTGGGCGAGAAGGTGATCGATCCATCCGAATCGGACGCCCTGGTGCGCACCTGCATGCGCATGTTCGAGCAGTACGTGAATCTCGGCAAGAAAGTGCCGGCCGAGGTGCTAAGCGCGCTCAGCGGGATAGACGAGCCGGGGCGGCTCGCCGACACCATTGCCGCGCACATGTCGCTGGAGCTCGCGCAGAAGCAGCAGATCCTCGAGGTGGATTCGACCGTCGCGCGCATAGAACACCTGATGGGGCTGATGGAAGGCGAGATCGAACTGTTCCAGGTCGAGAAGCGCATCCGCGGTCGCGTCAAGAAGCAGATGGAGAAGAGCCAGCGCGAGTACTACCTGAATGAGCAGATGAAGGCCATCCAGAAGGAGCTGGGCGAGCTCGAGGATTCGCCGAGCGAGGTTGAGAGCCTCGAGCGGCGCATCCGCGGCGCAGGCATGTCCAAGGAGGCGGAGGCCAAGGCGCTCGCGGAGCTCAACAAGCTGAAGATGATGTCGCCGATGTCGGCGGAAGCTTCCGTGGTGCGCAGCTACCTCGACTGGATGGTGAACGTGCCGTGGAAGAAGCGCAGCAAGGTGCGCAACGATCTCGCGCGCGCCGAGCAGATCCTGGAGCAGGATCATTACGGACTCGAGGAGGTCAAGGAGCGAATTCTCGAGTACCTCGCGGTGCAGAAGCGCGTCGGCAAGGCCAAGGGCCCGGTGCTGTGCTTCGTCGGTCCGCCGGGCGTCGGGAAGACCTCGCTGGGCGAGAGCATCGCGCGCGCGACCAACCGTACCTTCGTGCGCATGGCGCTCGGCGGCGTGCGCGACGAGGCGGAGATCCGCGGCCACCGCCGCACCTACATCGGCTCGCTGCCGGGAAAGATCCTGCAGAAGCTGACAAAGGCGGGCGTGCGAAATCCGCTCTTCCTGCTCGACGAAGTCGACAAGATGGGCATGGACCATCGTGGCGATCCGGCCTCGGGGCTGCTCGAAGTGCTGGATCCGGAGCAGAATCACAGCTTCAACGACCATTACCTCGAGGTGGACTACGACCTGTCGGACGTGATGTTCATCTGCACCTCGAACTCGATGAACATCCCTGTGCCCCTGCTCGACCGCATGGAAGTGATCCGTATCTCGGGCTATACCGAGGACGAGAAGGTCAATATCGCGCGCCGTTACCTGGTGCCGAAGCAGATGAAGAACGCTGGCCTCGGCGAGACGGAAATTTCCTTCGACGACAGCGCGTTGCGCGACCTGGTGCGTTACTACACGCGCGAGTCGGGTGTGCGCAGCCTCGAGCGCCAGATTGCCAAGATCTGCCGCAAGCGGGTCAAGCAGCTCTCCCTCGACAAGAATCCGGGCGTGGCGGCGGTGACAGCCGAGACGCTCGGTGAATACTCCGGCGTGCGCAAATACCGCTATGGCGAAGCCCTCGAGAGCAATCAGGTCGGACAGGTGACCGGCCTTGCGTGGACTTCCGTCGGAGGGGAACTGCTGACAATCGAGGCCGTCGCGGTGCCGGGCAAGGGCCGGCAGGTGAAGACGGGATCGCTCGGCGATGTGATGCAGGAGTCGATCCAGGCGGCGATAACCGTCGTGCGCAGCCGCGCGAAGGCACTCGGTATCCGGCCCGATTTCCACGAAAAATACGACCTGCACATCCACGTCCCGGAAGGCGCTACGCCCAAGGACGGGCCCAGCGCTGGCGTCGGTATGTGCACCGCACTCGTTTCGGTGCTGACCGGCATCGCCGTTCGCGCCGACGTCGCGATGACCGGCGAGATCACGCTGCGCGGCCAGGTACTGGCAATCGGTGGCCTGAAGGAAAAGCTGCTCGCGGCGCATCGCGGCGGCATCAAGACCGTGATCATTCCCGAGGAGAACGAGCGCGACCTGAAGGAGATTCCCGACAATATCAAGTCGGCGCTCGAGATCCGCCCGGTGCGCTGGATCGACCAGGTGCTGGACATCGCGCTCGAACGCACGCCCGAGCCGGTCTCGGACGAGGAATGGAAGACGCTCAGCGAGAAGGCCGCCGACGAGGCGGCTCGCAGCGCCGACCAGGGCCGGATCAATACGCACTGAATCGAGCAGTGGCTTGACCGTGAAGGGCGAGGGTGGTGTAAACTCCCCGGCCCTTCGCGCGCACTCGGGCGCGGCACCACAACCAGTGTTCCGAACACGAACCCATCAAGGATATTTCTGTGAACAAAGCTGAATTGATCGACGTGATTGCGGACAAGGCGGACATTTCCAAGGCTTCGGCGGCGCGCGCCCTGGACGCGGCGCTGGAAGGTATCGTGTCCGCGCTGCGCGGCGGTGATCAGGTTGCTCTCGTGGGCTTCGGCACGTTTTCGGTGAAGGAGCGCGCGGAGCGTCAGGGGCGCAATCCGCAGACCGGCGCGACGATGCTCATCTCCGCCAGCCGCAACGCCACGTTCAAGCCCGGCAAGGCACTCAAGGACGCGGTCAGCTAAGGTAGTCAGGCCGCTCGCGCAGAGGATTCCCACGTAGCCATGCTGCAGAATATCCGGGACAAGACCCAGGGCACGCTCGCCAAGATCATCCTCGCGCTGATCGTGATTCCGTTCGCGGCCTTCGGCATCGATGCCTTTTTCACGGGTGGTGTGCCCGAGGTCGCGCGCGTCAATGGCGAGGCGGTGACCGAGCCCGAGCTCGCGCAGAACATCGAGCTCGAACGCCGCCGCTTGCTGTCGCAGATGCAGGACAGCGTGGACGCCGCGCTGCTCGACGAGGCGCGCCTGAAGGGGCCGGTGCTCGAGGCGATGATCGATCGCACGCTGCTGCGCCAGGTCGCCGAGCGCTCGGGCTTTCGCGTCGGTGAGGCGATGCTCAACCAGCTCATCATCGACAACGAGAGCTTCCACGAGAACGGGGTGTTCTCGCAGGCCAGGTTCCAGGGACTGCTCGCCAGCAACGGCATGAGTCCCGCGCAATTCAAGGACCTGATGCGCGAGGAGATCATGATCTCGCAGGTGACGAACGGTCTCGAAGTCAGCGAGTTTGCCACCGATGTCGAACTGGGCAATGTCGCCCGGCTCACCCAGCAGACACTGAACGTGCAGTACTTCAGCGTCCCGGTCGAGGGTGCCGGGACTGGTGTCGAGGTTCCGGCGGATCGGATTGCCGCTTACTTCGAGGAAAACAAGTCCGAATTCCTCACCGAGGAGACCCTGCAGGTCGAGTACCTCGAGCTGAAACTCGCCGACCTGTCCCAGCCGGTTGCCGAGGCGGAGGTGCGCGCGGAATACGAACGCCGCGCGGCGAGTTTCGAGGGAGCGGACGAGCGCCACGCCGCGCACATCATGCTCTCCTCGCTGCCCGATGAGGAGGCGCAGGCCAGGCTGGCCGCGCTGCGCGAACGCGCCCTCGCCGGCGAGGACTTCGCAACCCTGGCACGTGACAATTCCGAAGATGCCGGTTCCACCGCGAGCGGCGGGGACCTTGGGTTCTCCAGCGGCGATGCATTCCCCGCCGAGTTCGAAACGGCGCTGAAGTCGCTCTCGCCCGGCGAAGTGTCGGCCCCGGTCAAGAGCGAATCGGGGTGGCATCTGGTCAAACTGCTCGAACTGCGCCAGCAGACCGCGCCCTCCTTCGAGGAGATGCGCGCGGGCATAGAGACCGAGTTGCAGCGTCGCGCGGCGGAGCCCTTGTTCGTCGAGCGCTCCGACCGGCTTGCCGACCTGACATTCAATTCCGATGACCTGGCGGAAGCCTCCAGCGCGCTCGGGCTGGAGCGCAAGCTGAGTCCTGAGTTCGGTCGTCGCGGCGGCGAGGGGGTGTTCGCGGATGCTCGCGTGATCGCGGCCGCCTTTGGCGAGGACGTGCTCGCGAACCGGCAGAACAGCGAGCGCATCGAGCTCGATGACGAACACGTGGTGGTGCTGCGGTTGAAGGAGCACAAACCCGCACGGCAGCAGGAACTGGCCGAGGTCGAGGTACGTATCCGCGATCTGCTGAGGGAGTCCATGGTGCGCGAAAAGGTGCGTATCGAGGCCGAGCAGCTGCTGGCGGGGCTCGATGCGGGGCGCAGCATCGAGCAGATCGCGAAGGCCGCCGGCTACGAACTCAAAGTCGTCGAGCGTTACGGTCGCGATGCGCCCGGGATCCCCTCCGAGCTCGGCGAAGCGCTGTTCAGGACGCCGCGCGGCGCCGACGGTTCCGGTCGCGGCACGGTGGTGACCGCCGGCGGTGACGCGCTGGTCTACCGGTTCGACAATTTCCGCGAAGGTGCGCTCGAGAAGCTGCCGGCGGAACAGCGCGAGATGCTGGGCGAGCTGCTGCAGCGCTCGCGTGCGCGCGAGGTCCAGGCGCATTACCAGCAGCGCCTGCGCGAGTCGTCGTCCGTCGAGTTGCTGTAGCAACCGGTGTCGACTCCCGGGCCTGGACCGGGCGCCTGGGGCGAGGCGGCGCCGGTTCTCGCGGCCGGCGCCACGCACCTCTGGTTGTGCGATCTCGACGCGCTGCGTGATTCCGCGCTGCTCGCAGACTACCTCTCGCTGCTCGATACCGACGAGATGCAGCGACTTCAGCGCCTTGTGTTCGAGCGCGACCGTCACCGGTTCCTCGTAAGCCACGCGCTGCTGCGCTACGTGCTTTCTCTCTACGCCGGGCGGCCGGCCGCCAGCTGGCGATTCCTGAAGGGTACGCACGGCAAGCCCGAACTCGCGCCTGGCCAGGGCGCGCGTGCCCCCGCCTTCAATCTTTCGCACAGCGGGTCACTGGCGCTGCTCGCGGTCAGCGACGGTGCGGGGCTGCTCGGCGTCGATATCGAGTTCCATCGACCGATGCGCAACTTTCAATCCCTCGCGACGCGCAACTTCGCCCCGCGCGAGGCGGCGAGTCTGCCCGGTCTCGACGGCGCGGAGCTCGCCGGCGAGTTCTACGATCTGTGGACGCTCAAGGAGGCCTTCGTGAAGGCCTGCGGCGCCGGACTCAGCCAGTCGCTGGCCGATTTCTGGTTCAGTTTCGATCGCGGGGCCGCACGCCTGTGCTTCGAGGCGGTGCCGGCGCTGGAGCCGGAGCCCTGGCGCTGGGCATTCTGGGCTTACCGCCTGGAGGGCCCGTATAGCGCAGCGCTGGCGCGGCGCGCCCCCAGCGACACCGACGCCACGAACGGCCAGCCACGCTGCTTCGCGACCGTGCCGGGCCGTACCTGGGCGGCCGCGCGCGCCGGCTGCATCCTGCAAGGCAGCAGTCGGATTACCGCCAATTGAGACACGGAATCGCGCACCCGCTGCGCTAGAATACGCGCCCTTCGCCCCGCTGGACGGGACGCCCGGCCGCCGGATGCAGCCATCAACAGGGAGAGATCGGCAATGTTCAGGATTCGCACCTTCAACCAGATTTCGGTCAAGGGCCTCGAGCGTTTCAGTCGCGAGTGCTACGAGGTGGCCAGCGAAATCGGGACGCCAGACGCCATTCTGCTGCGCAGCCACAAGCTCGCCGAATCCGAGATAGGAGCGTCGGTCAAGGCAGTCGCCCGTGCCGGTGCCGGGGTTAACAATATTCCGATCGATGCCTGCACCGCGCGCGGTATCCCGGTGTTCAATACGCCTGGCGCCAACGCCAATGCGGTCAAGGAACTTGTGGCGGCCGCGCTGTTGCTCGCCTCGCGCGGCATCGTCGAGGGGATTTCCTTCGTCAACTCGCTGTCGCCGGACATGCCGGTGGCCGAGATGGGTGCGCTGCTAGAGAAGGAGAAGAAGCGCTTCGCGGGTAACGAACTGCGCGGCAAGACGCTCGGCGTCGTGGGTCTCGGCGCCATCGGCAGCAAGGTGGCGCGACTCGGCCTCGGCCTCGGCATGGAAGTGATCGGTTTCGATCCGGCGCTGTCGGTGGAGGCCGCGTGGCGACTGCCGAGCGAAGTGCGCCGGATGGAAAATCTCGGTGCGCTTTTCGCGCGCGCCGATTTCATCAGCCTGCACCTTCCGGTGCTCGAGTCGACGCGCCACCTGGTCAACGCCGAAAGCAGCGCCGGTTTTCGCAAGGGCGCCTGCCTGCTGAATTTCGCGCGCGACGAGATCGTCGACGTCGAGGCGGTGCTGCAGGCACTCGATGCCGGGCGCCTGGCACGCTACATCACCGACTTCCCGCATCCGCGTCTGATCGGCCGCCAGGATGTGATCCTGATGCCGCACATCGGCGCCAGCACCGAGGAGGCCGAGGAGAACTGCGCGATGATGGCCGCAGACCAGCTGCGCGCGTTTCTCGAGCACGGCAACATCCGCAATTCCGTCAACTTCCCCGGGCTCGAACTCGAACGCACCGGCGGTTGCCGCCTTGCGGTGACGAACCGCAACATTCCCGGCATGCTGGGCAATGTCCTCTCGCTCCTGGCCGGTGCGGGCATCAACGTCGTCGACATGCTCAATCGCAGCCGCGACAACATTGCCTACAATCTCATCGACGTCGAGGGTGCGCCCTCGGAGCAGGTGATCGCGCAGCTCTCGGCCGTCGAAGGGGTCGTGAACGTGCGGCTGATCGCACCGCCGCGCTGCTGATAGTGCCGGTGCGGGCCGCAGCGCCGGCGCGATGAGTCGGCCACCCGATTTCCACATCGATCGCCACGGCACCTGGCGCTATCGCGGCGGCGTGATCGAGCGCGAGGCGATGGTGCGCCTGTTTGCGGGAATGCTGTGCAAGCGTGGTGAACACTACGTGCTGCGCACGCCGGAACAGGAGGTGCGCGTGCACGTCGACGACGCGCCCTTGCTGATCACCGACATGGAGATCTCGCCGGATAGCGCCGGGGTGCGGCGCATCTGGATGATCACTGACCTGGGCGAACGGTTCCTGCTGTGCCGCGAGCACCCGCTGTTCCTGCGCGAGGATCGGCAACGAGGCGAAGTGCGCGCGTATCAGCGGGTACGCGACGGCATGACGGCGCTGGTGCACCGCCACGTGTTCTACCGTATGGCCGAGATGGCAGGCGTCGACAGCGAGAGCGGGAAGACGGGGGTGTACAGCGACGGGATGTTCTTCGCGCTGGAGTGAAGCGCTGATTTGCCGCAGACCCGGCGTACTGCGCGCCGGGCCCGCGGCGGGTTCTCACATATTCGGGTAGTTGGGTCCGCCGGCGCCTTCCGGTGTGACCCAGACGATGTTCTGCGTCGGGTCCTTGATATCGCAGGTCTTGCAGTGCACGCAGTTCTGCGCGTTGATCTGCAGGCGCTTGCCGCCCTCGCTGCTTTCCACGATCTCGTACACGCCGGCAGGACAGTAGCGCTGCGCAGGCTCGTCGTAGAGCGCCAGGTTGTGGCGGATCGGCACGTCGGGATCGCGCAGCGTCAGGTGGCAGGGCTGGTCTTCCTCGTGGTTCGTGTTCGAGAGGAACACCGAGCTGAGCCGGTCGAAGCTGATCACCCCGTCGGGCTTCGGGTAATCGATGCGACGGCTCTGCGCGGCCGGCTTCAGCTGCTCGTGGTCGGCGAGGTCGTCGCCGAGCGTCCAGGGCAGCTTGCCGTTGAAGAGGTTGATGTCCACGAAGGCATATGCCGAACCGAGCACGTTGCCGAACTTGTGCTGCGCAGGACCGAAGTTGCGCTGCAACTGCAGTTCACGGCCGGCCCACGAGTCCATGAAGGCATCGGTGAAGCCGGTGATTTCCTCACCCTCCTGGCCGCGGGTGGCGAGCGCGGCATGCACTGCCTCGGCAGCGACCATGCCGCTCTTCATCGCGGTGTGCGAGCCCTTGATCTTGGCGAAGTTCAGCGTGCCGGCATCGCAGCCGATCAGCAGTCCGCCGGGGAAACTCATCTTCGGCAGCGCCTGTGGGCCGCCCTTGGTGATGGCGCGCGCGCCGTAGCTCAGACGCTTGCCGCCCTCGAGGAACTGGCGGATCACCGGATGCTGCTTGTAGCGCTGGAATTCCTCGAACGGGCTGACGAAGGGATTGGCGTAGCACAGATCGGTGATCAACCCGAGCGCGACCTGGTTGTTCTCGAGGTGATAGAGGAATCCGCCGCCGAGCGCGCCGCTCTCCTGGAGCGGCCAGCCGGCGCTGTGGACCACCAGCCCCTGACGGTGCTTCCCGGGATCGATTTCCCACAGTTCCTTGATGCCGATGCCGTAATGCTGCGTGCCGCGACCGGTGTCGAGGCCAAAGCGCTTGATCACCTGCTTGCCGAGGTGACCGCGGCAGCCTTCCGCGAACAGGGTGTATTTTGCATGCAGTTCCATGCCGGGCGTGTAGCTGTCCTTGTGCTCGCCCGAGGCCGAAATGCCGGCGTCGCCGGTGGCGATGCCCTTCACGCGACCGTCTTCGTGGAACAGGATTTCCGCGGCGGCGAAGCCGGGGTAGATCTCCACACCGAGGTTTTCGGCCTGCCCGGCGAGCCAGCGGCAGAGGTTGCCCAGGCTGATGATGTAGTTGCCCTCGTTGTGCATCGTCTTGGGCACCAGCATGCCCGGCACCTTGATGCCCGCGCTCGCGTTGCGCAGCACGTAGATCTCGTCCTCGGTTACCGGCGTGTCGAGCGGTGCACCGAGCGCCTTCCAGTCCGGGAACAGTTCGTTCAATGCTGTCGGTTCGAACACTGCGCCGGAAAGGATGTGCGCTCCGACCTCGGATCCTTTCTCGACCACGCAGACGCTGATGTCGCTGGAGAGCTGGCGCAGCCGGCAGGCCGCAGCCAGGCCGGCGGGGCCTGCACCCACGATGACGACGTCGTACTCCATGGATTCTCTAGTCACGGCGCTGCTCCAAAAAACGTATGGACTACAAAGACTTGCAGATGCGCGGGGACGATACACGAGGAGCGCGGGGATTGCAAAAGGAAAGCATGCCGCGCCGCCGTGATGCCGGTGTCTGGTTGCCGCGAGGCGTGAGCGGATGTGCCGTGCCCCCCGGTATCGTTCCTGCTATTGACCTGCCCGCTGCATGTCCCGAAAATACGCGGCCTTTGCAGCTGGCCGGCCGCGCTCCCGGGCGTGCCAAGTCCCCCACCAACCTTTCCCGAGCCAACCGGAGAGTCCATGAAAGTTCTCGTAGCGGTAAAACGCGTAGTGGATTACAACGTCAAGGTCCGCGCCAAGGGCGACGGATCCGGCGTGGATCTCAACAACGTGAAGATGTCGATAAACCCCTTCTGCGAGATCGCGGTCGAGGAAGCCGTGCGTCTCAGGGAGAAGGGTGTTGCCACCGAGGTGATCGCCGTTTCGCTGGGCGACAAGGCCTGCCAGGAACAGATCCGCACCGCGCTCGCGCTCGGCGCCGATCGCGGCATCCTGGTCGAGACCGCCGAGGAGTTGCAGCCGTTGGCTGTCGCAAAGCTGTTGCAGGCCATCGTTGCCAGGGAGGGCGTGGACCTGGTCATCGTCGGCAAGCAGTCGATCGATGGCGACAACAACCAGACCGGGCAGATGCTGGCGGCGCTGGCGGGCATGTCGCAGGGCTCCTTCGCCTCGGAACTGGTGATCGAGAACGGCAAGGCGCGCGTAACCCGCGAAATCGACGGCGGCCTGCAGACGGTCGAACTGGCGCTCCCCGCCGTCGTGACTACGGACCTGCGCCTGAACGAGCCGCGCTATGCGTCGCTGCCGAACATCATGAAGGCGAAGAAGAAGCAGCTGGACACGCTGACGCCGGCCGATCTGGGTGTGGACGTCGCGCCGCGCATGCGCGTATTGAAGGTCGAGCCGCCGCCCGAGCGCAAGGCCGGCATCAAGGTCGGTTCGGTTGCCGAACTGGTGGATAAACTGCGTAACGAGGCGAAGGTGATCTGATGAGCACTCTGGTAATTGCTGAGCACAGCAACAACGAACTGAAGTCCGCAACGCATCACACCGTCACGGCCGCGCAGGCACTGGGTGGTGAAGTCCATGTGCTGGTCGCCGGTGGCGGCTGCCAGGCAGCCGCCGAGGCGGCCGCGCGCATTCCCGGCGTGACCAAGGTGCTGGTTGCCGACAACGCGGCCTATGCGCACCAGCTTGCCGAGAACATGAGCGCGCTGATCGCCGAACTCGGCACGGGTTACGACTACCTGCTCGCGCCCGCGACCAGCAACGGCAAGAACGTGATGCCGCGCGTGGCCGCGCTGCTCGACGTGGCGCAGATCTCCGAGATCACCGCCGTGATCAGCGGCGACACATTCCAGCGTCCGATCTACGCCGGCAACGTCATCGCGACGGTGCAGTCGACCGATGCGCGCAAGGTCATCACCGTGCGTACCACCGGTTTCGATGCGGCTCCCGCCGAGGGCGGCAGCGCTGCGATCGAGGCGGTGTCGATCGCGAAGGACGCGGGGCTGTCCTCGTTTGTCGGCGAGTCGCTGGCCAAGTCGGATCGTCCGGAACTCACCGCCGCGCGCGTGGTGGTCTCGGGTGGCCGCGGCATGCAGAACGGCGAGAACTTCAAGCTGCTCGAGGCGGTGGCCGACAAGCTGAATGCGGCAGTGGGCGCCTCGCGCGCCG